>Ga0302271_10002681_pt1 | contig 15783 bp, 6 predicted proteins | sample III_Bog_N1_1_FD_198767 | JGI IMG/M metagenome (GOLD analysis project Ga0302271, IMG submission 198767) | Peat permafrost microbial communities from Stordalen Mire near Abisko, Sweden - III_Bog_N1_1 | ecosystem: Environmental > Terrestrial > Soil > Wetlands > Peat | place: Sweden: Abisko...
TTAATTTAGCGAGAACCCATTGAGAAAACTCATTCTGATCCTTTGAGAGAAATAGGAGGAAGTGAAAATAGTGGGAATAGTGAATCTTTTTGTGTGAACTACAGCTTCAGCGAGAAGGAAAACTGTTTATCAGAGATAAAATAGAATTGATTTGCTTTCAGAAGTTAAGAAATTATTTGTTATCTAATTAATGATGTTGAATTTAATGCAAGGAGGTTAGCAATAGCATCAATTCTTCATTTTGTGTTATTAAATATTATTAAAAATTATGATATTTCATTTATAATTAATACTGATATTATTAGAAACATAATCAAAACCTTAAATAAAAAGAGAAACCTAATTACAAGAGAGTCAGTTTGTGCAGTAAATTGCATCTAAAAATTAAGAAATTATCTTGAATTCTCAACAAAGCAACTGAAATCATTAAGATACTAAGCATCTGCATTCAGGTATTTTTAGACGCAAATGGCTTGAAAACTTAAAGAGACTACACAAAAAATAATTCAAAGTTCCCAAAATATTTGAGTTAGCTGTTTCACAAGATTTAATGATATTTCGAACAATAAAAATAATTTAACTTCATTCTAAGTTCCTCAGTGTAGATTCTTCTTTTCTTTCTCTCTCTTCCTTTAAAATTTCTTTCTTCTCTTCATTACATTAAATAAACATTTTTCTAAAATAATAACTTTAACATTCAATAGTCTTTTGAGGGAATATATAAACAAAAACGATATCATCTTGCAATTTACAGCAATAAGACCCATTTAAGAAATTTCCCTCAAAGGATTGCACTGCTAATAGGAGATAATTTACTACTATTGTTACCACTAATATTCTCTGCTTACTACTATGATAACTAAAACAATGGCTGCTGTTGTTGCTGCTATTATTATTACTATGCTTAAAGTTGAAACTATGAAGAAGACAGAGAGGAATACCCTCCATCGTTTAGTTTCAGCTTTTTCTTGAGTTCTTAGTCATCCGTCGATGCCTTCCGTAGATTTTAATATTTCATATTCGAAATCTCATTTTCTTCGTCATGCAACTTGAAACTACCAAACCGAGATCTGCCTTTGTGCTATCCACGCTAATTTGGCACATACACCTCTGATTTGAAATTCAGCGATTAATCAGCTTGTCCAAGAGCACACATCTCATACAAGCGAGGCTCTGTTATGTCTGCTCTAGATTTTACACATGAAAAGACAAAAATAACAAAACAAAGTGAACACAGAGGATATATTAATTGTTCCTTTCCATGATAAATTTGTTTCTTACAGATGATGTTCGATGAAGTATGAGTTGTCGTGTACTGAGTTTTCCTGAATTTATCGTAAATACTTATCAACAACTTCATCGCCTAGCAGAGAAACACACACCAAAAACAAATAAAGATTATTTAAATAATTTATAAAGCTATTTTATAATTTTGAAGTATTTTTTGTTACTATCTTCAAAAGTGTTATTTTGTGCTGGCTAGACTGGCTATGAATAAGGTGAAATCGGATTCAACACTGGTGACGAAGAAGATGGCTAAACGAACGCATTATGTACTTACTATTACTACTATTATTATTGTAATAGCTGCTATTGCTACAATATCTGTTACTATTGCTACTATTGAAGCTGCTACTACTCAGTTAACTACTATTTCTCATAGATATTCTTATATTAAATACCATTAGCATTGAGGGGATTATTACTATTATTATTGCTACTACCAAAAATAGGATTGCCATACAGTTATTGCTGTTGTTATCGTTACATTTAATGACTAAGAATATCGCTATTATTATTCAGAAGATGAAGATTCCTGTTGTTATTGCTAGTTCCTATTGCTGCTACTGCATTCTCATATGCCATATCTTCTACTTCTCAAGGCAAAACAATAAAAGGAATATAATGATATTAATATTCATCCCGTTTAAGTTATTTTAAATTTACCTTTATACATCAATGCTGTTGATTCAAACATCCTTGGATCGGGATTAGCATACCTGTTGACTTTAAATTATTCTAAAGATTGCTATCTCGGCTCGAGGAAATATCTCTTAGCTTCCTACTACTACTGCAGTTGTTGTTATCCTTCACTAAATAAAAGCTAACGTTGTCTCTCGCTGGGATACATTGAAGAACCAGGAACTACGTTGGATAATTACATCCGAAAAAATGCAGAAAAAATAGATAAATAATACGATTTTTATGTTTTTTAATCACACACTGACAAAAGGGTTTTGGCAATTATTTTATGTACTTATCTCAGAAGGATAGGCAGGTGGGGCAGATAGCTATTGCAGTTGTTGTTGCTGCTTTATGGGTACTTGCTGTTGCTATTAGCTGATGGCTAGCAGCTATTGTTATTGATATTATTATTAGGCTAGCTCATATTGCTATTTTGCTAAGGGCGATAACTATTATTGTTGCGGTTGCTATTGGGATGGAAACTTTAAAGAGATTCTGACACTATTACCATTTTATTGCAGTTAGACTGGATTTTCAAGCTATTTTTCTTATTTTAATACATCCATTTCTCTTTCTGCTAACGGAATACTTGGTTGGTCTAAAATAACAGATCTGCCTTCGACTGTGATTACCGCTCCTGGTATCTTCTCTGAGGATGATTTATTTGTCTATGAATGCGTCCTGGTTAGTTTCATAGGTGGTGCTTGCATGATTTGCAGTAACTAATTCGATGCTTAAGAAAACGTCGAAGTCGATTACTGCTCCTTCTCAATTCTATTAAAGAATTTCTACGCGTGAGATCGAATCTAAGCGCCAGTGCGCGATCCAATGTGCTCTTCTACTAACTTCCAATTCCTACCATACATTTTTATCCCTTCGATGAACTTTTTATGTTCCTCCTTCGTCCATCTACCTTGTCCTTTTCTCTCATCACCACCAGCTGCATCTTCTCCATCGGAGCATCCAGAATCCAAGCGAGATTATTATTAGACTGATAGCTATGACTGAGAGTTCAATCTCCCACGTTTTTCTTCAGTTATTTCGTTGATTTAGCTTGCCATATTATGAAGGTTCTTTAGGATATATTTGTGTGTGTTTTGAGTAGCTTATCAACGAAAAGTCAGATAAAATAGAGATTCAATATCAATGATGTCTGTGCAAACTCTCGGATAATGCTTAGAGATAAACTAAAAAATAACAAGAAGAAAGTGTTTTTTTTGATAAAAGAAATCCTTTCGTCTTTTAATGCAAAAAATGACTTTTTGGTTCTTCTTCTTTCTCAAAAGACAGAAAGACACCGTGAAACCAACAACAAGAGATCCCCTCCTTCCCCGCTTTATTTATCCAATTTGATCCAATCATTTTAGTTGATTTATTACACAGTGGCAAGCAATTTTTTAATCAAGAGAATCTAAATATTAAATTCCTCTCAAAAATCTTTAAAATACGATTTGTTAATTTTCTTTCATTTTTCGTCAAAAAAAGTCCCAAAATTAGCTAGTATTTGACAAGGACACGCACAAAAATGCAAGGTCAAGGAAAATTATTACTTTTTTCAAATAATTAAGTAATTATAAGATGGATCTAGTTTGATGTTGTTCCTTAGAACTTGATTCTACGCTTGAAGTTAGCTGAACTGCTGCTAGAGCAAACTTAAATCTGAACTTAGTCTCTCAGCTTCAGATCCTCTGGTTTTCCATTTGTTGACAATTCTGTTTTTCTCATCAAGAAGGGCTTTGAGTCTGTCTATTTCTTCTTCTCCGTCAGCTTAGATAGAGTTCATTTGATCGAGATCCTAGCGTGTTTGCTTGATAGATCCTTGCAATTCGCTTTAACGGATTGATTGGATTCCTAAAGCAAAGAAAGGCTGACTAATAAGAGATAATATTCATATTTTTTTCTTGTAAAATTGTCATTTATTTAAGAAAAATAAAAAGAGATTCATGCCGCCTGCCCTGTAGTTTTAATTATTTTACTCATCATATCATCAAGTTTTCCTCGTTGCTCCTTTAACTGTTATATTAGTGTTTCTTTTGAAGCAGATGCACTGGATTTTTAGCTGATCGTGGAATTCAAAGCAGTTTCTATTTTCTGCAATCTCTCGATTTTTGCATCTAAACTTTCAATCAGCTCTTTATCTGTGGTGTCTATAATCGGCTCTTATTCTTGAGACTACGAAGAGCTTTGAAATCTCTTTGCCATATCACTGTTGATAATCACAACAGGCTTTTCTAAAGGAGGTTTAGAAGTGAGTCTTGATTGTGATCCTGAAGATTGGATTTGTTGTGATTGAAGCAACTAAGAAGATTAGAAATTTGGTGGAATGTTTTATTGCTGTGCAAATTAAGGAGGGATTCCGAATCCATTAGGTTAAAGAGGTTATAGAGGAGGAGAGGAGATCTAGGAAATAATAAAAATAGATAAAAGTTATCATGTTTTTTACATTGATTGTTTTAGATTTTCTTTGTTGGGTAAAATCCAATATTTTAGAATATTTTTTTTACTAATGAAGCTCTGCTGGAGTAGAGTGGAGGCTAAGGAGATTGAACAACCTGAGGGAAGATTTGACGAGATGGTTGATTCAGCATCATTGGAGGTTGCTGGAAATTATTAACAAAAACATTCTATTACGGGAAAGGACCTCTAATGCTCTGTTGCTAAAATGGAACTGGCTGCTATTAGCCAGTCCATTAAAGGAAAGGGCCAGGCCCTTATTGAGGAAATGGGGCTCCAACGAATGAACCAGAGTACATTGAGCTTATCAAAGTTGAAAGGTAGTTCAAATAGGAGTTTCAGTTGATTATCTTTTTGGAAATTAAAATCTGCTTAATTTCTCTCACTTTCAAAATAGAAAAGCTAGTAGGTTTCAAAAATGAATGAGATAAATTTTATATAGCTGAACATTTCTAAAATATCTGCATAAAGATCGCTGGAGATGAATGATGAATTGATTTAATTAATCCAAAAAAACAGAGGAATTTATTTGGATTCTGCTTCAGGAGTGTTGGTTTGAACATAATTGTTTTGGTTTGTGTTTGTAATTTTCTCAAGTGGATAATATTCTTAATATTCTTCAAAAAAAATCATTTTCTTTTAATATTTGTAATTTTAAATAGCAATATAATAATAGCTTTAATAATTATTTTTGGCTTTTTAAATCTAATAGTCTTCTAAAAAGATTAATAAAAGTACCACAATAGAATCAATTATTACATTAAATAATTAACCTAATTAAACTGTATCTTCTTAATCACTTCTATTGACAACATTGCAGCATCTTTCTCAATAAAGAAATCTCTACTACTTGAATTGATCAAACTACCAAATAGTCCTAGACACTCATCTAAAGTAGTCTTAATAACTGCTCTAGCAAAAAATAAATAATTACACTAATCACAAAGCTAAAATAGAATTTAAAATGTGTTAAATCTAAAGAAGCGATTTGCGTTAAACATTGAATAAGTTGAAACCCCTGCTGAGAGAAAAAAAAATAATCATAAAAACAAGCAGCTTCATCATCCCTTATGCTTGAAGTTTTATTTGTCTATGTTTCAGAAAGCAATTTGTTATTTGAAAAATGACAAAGTTTTTTGTTGTATCTTTTCATTTTAAATTTTTCAAATCCGCCCGTCCACAATCAAAAAATATTATTTCAGGGTCATTAAATAAAATTGAGTACAAGCGAAAAAGGAATTCAATCAGAAATCGTATCATACATAAGATACATTTAAGATACAATCTAAATTGATTAACTTGTAGTAAAAAAATCTTCCTACTGGAGAAAGAATGTAGTTTTCTGTCAGATTATTGCTTTCAAAAATCAAGATTTCAACACTTTTCTAATTTTTGATTAATAAGCAAACAAACAATTATTATAAAAAATAAGCGCAACAAGAACAATCAGTTCTACTAAGAAAGAGGAAGGTTCATCTTGTGACATCACTGAATCAAAAGTAGAAATAAAAAAACCAAATTCTAGTATCACAGTATTTGAATAGATAATTGACTGTCTTATTTAGATCATAATAGTCATGACTGCGGAGAAATGAAGAAGAAGAAGGAGTTATCAAATTCTTAGAAGATGGGTGAAATGCTGTCTAGAAGTAAAGAATCAGACTAAATTCGGAAAATACCGATCAATCTCAAGCATCTGAGATCCCAACACGTACAATTGAGTAGCTGATATTAGATCAAGCTAAGGGAAAAAAGTAAAAAAATAGTTTATTTTTCAAAGACATAGTAAGTAAAATATGGTAAATTGTTCAATTAAATACTTTGCTTTTCTTTGAATGTCTCAGAATACAGAGGGCGATCACAATCTAATAAAGTACTTACTTGAAATAGTCAAGCAAATTAGTGATGATACGAATACTCTCAGCAATAAAATGGATCGAAGGCTTGATAAATTAGAAGACCATATTAAAAGGTCTGAAACTTAATAACAATATTCAAAAATTCTCTCAGCGATGGAGGTTAAGTATTAACTAAAATAAGTTCCTCAGAAGCCTTTTCCATTTAAGCTTCCTGAAGGAATTACAGCCGTTCAAACTAAAAACAGATTAATTCTGCCATAGAAATGCTTCGATTTATCTTAAACAACTCTGTAAATATTTGGCAATGAGCGAGGGAAGCCTAGAAGACATAGCCTAGGGAGGTCTCTTCTTTTAATTATAAAAAAGGAAATGAGTATTATTGCTTTCTAAATAATAACTAGTTCTTGAAGAATCCAACAAGGGAAAATGGAGTAATATTCACCGATCCAGAGAATGATAACGATAATTCCAATGTGAAGTGCTTTTAAGACTGCTTCTGTGATCATGGAAAACCAATCCTATGAAGTAGCTCAATAGTTTAACTTCGATACTCAGATTAAATAAAAGAATTTTGCAAACAGGAATAGTTCATTCTTCGCGGTAAAATCTTTCGGGATCTGATCATACTTGAGGGCAAGTGCTAGACTGAATTTTATTAATGAGACGAGCTTCACTTAATATCAATCTAGAACTTTTTTTCAAGTGTGATCAGTTCCCGAATATTTTTCTTATGCAATTTTCCTGTATTTTCAATCAATCTCATGACAAATTGTTTGTATTTATTAGATTATTAAAAAATAAACATAAATGAAGGCATAATCTTAACAATTAGAAAGGATAACATCAATAGAAATAGGAATTGAAATTTAGATTGTTTTTAAGTCAATACATATTTAATGAAAAAATGTTATGTCATTGATCAAATCTGCTAATTCACCGGACTTACTAGTTCTTGATTTATTTATTTCTGAGGTCATACTGTTCTTTATAGGTTTAATTTCATATGTTTCTGAGATTATGTGTCTTAAGTTTCAGTATTTCGTCTGTTTCAGAGTTTTGTGTGTCTGAATGTTAAGGAGGTTTTCATAGTTATTGTGAAAATCTCAAGAGAGGTTATCATAGAAAAAAAACCATTAGGTTTAATCTGTATCTGGGAGGGGGGTGGTTGTTACTTATCTGAAAGGTTTTTTGTGTGTGAGATGTTTCAAAATGATATGATCATACCAAAATCTTTAAAAATACTTAGTTTCTTACTTAACCATCACACCTAATAGGTGAAGAGGTTGGTTATCATATCATGCATGTTTCTAACATTCAAGACCGAATTACTGAAGCTAACTGTTCCTCTCAAAGAGTCAGTTCAAAGAGCATCCTTGCTATTTTATAAGATAAAGTTGAATGGCTCCTCTTATGACACATTCAATTCGAAAGATTATTAGTTATGAAATATTTCCTTCTTATTTTTTGTAGTATTCCACTAAATTTTCATTATTACCCCATAAGTAACTGAGATTAACTATGAAAACATGGTATTTTAACGATAGACTTTATCTAACTCTTTTAGTTTGACTGAACTTCATGTACTTTTCTTATGAATCCTCATTTTGAACAATCCATCTAAACATCCTCTTTTTCGCATCAAATCAACAATTAAATAGCCTGCTAAAAGTTTTTATGTTGTAGAAAGAAATTTGTATTATTTGTCCTAGTTACAATATGCGATGATATGGTAAAAGTTAAATGAGTAAATAGAGTAAAAAATCACTGTGTAGTTGTGTGTGCTACAATCAATAGGATTTTTGCGTTTAGAGTGCCAAGTAGTGCTATTGTTGTAGAGCTAGATGGTTTGAAAAAAGGATATGTAAGAAAATAGCTGAATTATTTTTTTTCTACCCATGGAAGATTCTAGATGAATATGTTATGCTGTAAGGTCTTAATAGGATTTGTAAGTGATTTGGAATTTCTTTAGTATACCGATATCTTTGAAAATTGTCTGATCAAGTTATTCCTTGCTTTTATTCTCGAAATAGAAGTATTTTAACGTTCCAGAAGGTTATCAGAGAAGGTACGCAGAAACGCGCAAGATAACTCATCATGTTAGAAGAATAAAGAACAGAATAGAACAAAGTTAAAAATAAAACCGCTGATAAAAAAGAAAGTATTTAAAAGTAGTTTTTAGAAAGGAATAAAAAGTAAACAAGTAAATACAGAGTTATCCTACAAAGGGATGCTTATTATTGAATGGTTTTATAAGTTGAGTCCTTAGAAATTCTCAGAAATCAAAAAGAGTTTCACATGAAGGGTTGGAAGTTAGGGTCAATTATTTTTTGATCTGAAATAGCTGTCACCGCTGCAAGAAGATCAAATCCTATTTCGTTCGTGATAACGCTGTCTTGTTTGTATTCGGGGTGTGCTTGGACGAACTTTCTTATCCATTGAGCTATAGTGATTCTTTACCCGGAAGTTTTTTCTTTGACGAATTTCCAGACTTTATCGAAGACAGTTTTGTCTATTTGACCATAGACTTTCGTCATCATTTCGTCCCAGATTTTCACTGCGACTCCATGCAGACCTTAGAAGACACCTTCTTTTCCGAAGAAGATTTCGTCTAAAGATAATTCAGCAATGACGGGCTCTCCTGCTTCGAAAATATTTGTTCTGAAATGGAACTTCTATGTGAGAATAGCATTGGGCTGTTTTGCTCTATTGAAGTTCTCATCTACAGCTGATATTGGAATGTAGAAATTTAAATTTTCATCCTGGAAAAGTAATCTCGCGAGGATATGTGAGAATATCATGTAAGCAGCGTTATCATGGGAGGAGATTTACGATTCCATTGTTCGGAATTCGACTCTCCAGCCTATGGAAGTTTCATGCAGAGATGGGGGAGGTTTTAGTCTCACAGAATTCCAATTAGTAGATTGGATATTCTCAAAATGAGCAGTTTCTGTTTCATTGTCGATTTTGATTCTTTTCTCAAAAAGAACTAATGGATCTCTAGCGAACAAGAACCCAACGTGATTGACTAAATGATCATCGATTTCTATGTTGTTTTCAGCTGCTTCATCTCTGAACAGTTTCATGGCTGTCTCGCATAGAGGGAACTTCGAATCATTGTACTAAGCAAGATTTCTCTTGTCGTTGCTGGCAAATACAGATATCGATGAGTATCTGCTTTTAGGGATGTATTTTTCAGAAGTCGGATCTCTCTCAGATGCATTTCTACAGTCCACAGAAGCAGCTATTATATCCCATCGAGTGTCAACCGCAGCTAGTTTACCACGGAATATTGGAGATGATGCAGTTAGAGCTAAACACAATGGGCTCAAGATTCCAAGTTAATCATACAACCAACGAGCGTGAGTCAGATGTTTTGCACTGTATGTTGCTGTGAAAGAAAAATAAAAAAATTATATTAATTATAAGAGAAACAAAGCTAATTTTTGTTAGAATAATCACCTTAAAAACATCAATATTATTGCCTGCAATTTTTTTTAAAAAAAGTTACTTTGCACACACGATGATCCCATTCCGAAAGCCATAGCATCCATGTAGATGAATCCAGGAAAAGGGTCAAATTCTGTTACATCAGTTTTGGTATTCTTGTCAATAAAAAGAGGCACTTTAATCGACACCTTCTCTCCTCTTCTTTCTCGAATATTTCTTGTAAGAGTTGGGAACCTTGGGTGCTTATTAATAATCCTGTCGTCAATGAAAAGTGATTGAGTAATGGCATTCTTAAAATCTTCTTTTTCGATCTTTAACTTTTCTTCATCGTTACAAGGGTTATTACTCGATGGCTTCTCTTTGGAAACGAAATAGTCATGAGAAGGCTATCCAAGTAACTAAAAAGTGGATGTCAGCAGCACATGCTAATCGTTAAAGAGGTGCTTAGATATTGATTTTCTTCTTTCTTCAAGACTAACAAAAACAGGTTCTAAGTTATTTAAAGTGAAATAAGGTTCTTTAGGTGTTGTTTCGATCATCCAAGCTCCATATTCTGGGACAATCTTGAATGATACCTCATCTCCCTCAAGTCCATTAACTGTTTTGTAGACTTCCTCTAGATCAACTACGATTCTTACTCGTTTATTCGCTCTATCAAGCTAAATAACGTGTGCTTCAAGCTCATCTCCCCAGTAGATAGGGTCAACACCTTGGATTATTTTGTCTTTTAGCTGATCCTTTTCTAGATCCCAATGTCCATATTTCTTAAGCAAACTGATGAGCTATGCAATACCGTCTTTCTTCACGTTTTCTAAGTGCTGCTTTGACTCATTGTAAGTCAAAGTGTTACCGTAATTTACTAAGTAGCCCATTTGTGATTGGAAATTTCAAGATTTATCTTTCAAGTTGTATTTAAAAGTCTGCCTTTATCTGTTTTTCTACTAAGGATTCAATTATTGAATTGAGTCTATTGGTTCTTTTTCAAGGGAATGTGTTAGAGAATTTGCTCAGAATGAACTGTTGAAAAGTCTGTGTATTTTTTAGACTTTTTATTTGTTTCTTTTTTGTAATTTTTCTTTGGATTATTTCTTTGATAATTTTTCTTTTATAGTAATGACCACTCATTTAAAGTGATCGAAACTCTCCAAATGTTCTGTATTTCTTCTAAAAATTATTGTCAATGTAATAACTTTTTTTGTTAGAATGTTAATAACATATTTATTTTTTGACTGACTTCAACTTTCAAATCTAAACAACGTTTCTTCCCTAATTGACTTACATTTTTTGCTACTTTTGGTTCCATTTTCACTTAAGAAGGATGATATCTCTAGAAGAGAAGAAGAGATAATTATTGATAATGATTATATATTTAAAAAAGAATTTTCTCCTTTTGTTTACGTAATTTTATAACATCAGAGTATTTCTCACTAAATCTTCTCTTTTTTTTCTCTTTTCCTTTATAATCTTTAATCAAAACTTCTAGAAATGTTCTTTTTTACTTTCTTCAAACTCCCAAGGATGATGCTGAATTTTTAATTCTCAAATACCATCACAGCCAAACAGGATATTTGCTTTATTACTCTCTATTGTTTTGCAACGTATTCTCTTGTCAAGATCAGTGTTACAATATCGTATTGAATATTCGTTCATAAATGGCACTTTTTCAAAAAATGCAAATTGAGTTTCAAGAGAGATATGAAGATAATAAAAATCCATATTAAAGATGGAATGAAGTCAATTCTTCCCATCTCATTGCTTCTTTAAAGGCTCAACTAAAATTTTGCTGAAAAAACTCAACCAAATGGAACAATTAAAGAAAAATAAGTATTTCTAGTGTGAAGTATAAAAGCATCAAATATTCTCAAGTTCCCCAAAGAAATGAATTTCCTACTACTTTGAAAAAAAAGTGGATATTGCTGAAAAAAGAATCATTAAATTGTTGACAAAAAGAAAAATAAATAAAAAAACTTTCAAAAAATTATCATAATCTTCATATTTTTTATCAAATAAATCAGGTTTGGTTATTCGTAAGCACACAGACAAAGCAATATGAATTTCTTTATTGTCTTTTTATCAAATTGATTAGCAAAGCTGCTTTTAGTGATCCTTATTTTTTCACCTTAGTAATACATAGAACAAAAGAATCTATTATCAAAATTAGGGTTTATTTTTGTTGGGGCCATCCACATCCAACTCTGTGATTGAGGCAAAGTATAGAAGTGAAATCATTTTCAGAAGCCATTGATTCTGATGCATTCTGACATCAAAACTATGCCTGCCTGTCACTTTATTTCAAGATTAAATAATACTACCCTTAATATACTTAATAATACTGCCTCATTTTTTGTTATCAAAGTGCACATATTTAGTTTTACCCCCGACTGTTATCATTTACATCGTTCTTTATTAGGCCAAAGCTGAAATAATTAACACATTTTTATGGTTTCATTTCGAGTTAGATGTGAAAAATGTACTTGCATAAAGGATTGAAAATAGAATCAAGAAAGATTTAATCATAGAACCCATTTGAAGGTTCTTTTTTTATTCTTAATGTGGAAGGAATTATTAATCTTTATATTTTATATTGATTAAATACTTACAATTATTAATGGTGGATTAAATATCTTTTACTTTTGAAAAGAATGATTTCTCAAAGAAGTTAAAACTGTTTGATTCTTTCATCTACTTTTATGAAGCTATCCAAATTCTTCTCATCACTCTCTTTTTCAGAAGCTATCAGTTAGTTGAGTTTATCTCTACGCTAATAAATATAGTTTGCTTTCATTTCTGAAAAAAAGAGCTGCTTCACCCTTTGTTAGGCTTGATTTACTTCTATCTTGAAATTGATTCAAAGTTTGTTAAAATAAAAGTCCAATGTGTTTTATCGATTATTCTAAGAAAATTTTAAGCTTCCAAGAATTCATGTTCAAAAGTGGTGCTTTTTGTCAAGCAAATAAATTTGCCTAAACACCATTAAATAAAGATTTAGATGTAGAAATAAATTTTTTATAGAATAAAGTTACGCCCATCCGCATTTCCATCTTCTTAGTCCTATTTCATTCTACTCATACAACCACTGGATTAAAGCTGGTGATAGATACTATTAGACACAATAAAACTAAATTATTTTTTTCCTTCATATTTTTATTAAAGTCAAAAATTATTGTTATTTAAAGAAGAAGTCTCTACTGACATGCTTTAAAGCGAATTAGTAAATTGAAAAATACTCTTGTTAGTTGTTTGCAATAAATTAAATAAAGTTTGCAGATAACACTAAAACAAATCATAGATGATGCTGATTTAGCAAAGTATTTTTTTGTATTAGTTTTGAGAAGGATTGGTCAAATCGAACTTCATATCATGCTATTATTTGTTCTATTAAAGGATTTCTTATTTCCCAATTCTATTTTTTCAAATGACAATAACGAATTATTATCATTTTTCCATAAGAGCACATTTTGCTAACTCTTGCACAATGAATGTATCTCTATGGATGAACCATTCATAGTGAGAATATCAAATAACAATTATAAATTATTGTCATTTTTCAATGAGAGTTTTTTTACCTTGAATGAATGGAACTTCATTCAATGTGAATCACGTCGGTTGTAATAAAGATCTAAGGACAGGCTTGATAGATTAAGGAGATTAGCTAAAGGAGATAGCAATGATTATCCTCCTATTCGTCCAATTTAGTTCTCTCTTAGATTTATGGTAAGGCTTGAGATATTAAGGAGATTAGCTAAAGGAGATAATAAAGACTGCGCTCCTATGTGTCCAATTTAGTTTTATGAAAGTTTTAGGGCTATGCTTGAGAGATTAAGGAGATTGGCTAAAGGAGATAATAGAGATTACGCTCCTATGTGTCTATATTAATTTCTATCTAGATTTATGGTTAGGCTTGAGATATTAAGGAGATTCGCAAAGGGAGATAACAGAGATTTTGCTCCTATGTCTCCAATAGAATTTTCATCAAGGTTGAGTGAAATACTCGATAAATTGACTAGCCTAGCTAAGGAACACAGAAGAGATTGAACTTCAAAAGACAAAATTGAACTTTTTGTAAAATTAAGTGAGATTCTTGACAAATTGAGGAGATTACAGATTACATTTAAGAGAGCTTTTGTTTCAGTATCTCCAATCCTTATTTTATTGAAATTGAGATACTGTAAAGACAAGCAAATCTCAAGGGAATTTATTGAAAATCATCTAATCCCTTGCGATCCTCGATAGTTAACATCATTTGCTATTGAAAATTATTCTCATCTTAATAATTAGAATTTCCTTTGTTTTAGTTTTTGTTCTAGAATGCAGTGAACTTTTCAGCCTAATTCCTAAGAGATTTTCTTTGTTGTGGCTAAAACACATGGAGCTGTTTAGCAATTGTTTTAAAACCTGCCCTGCTTTTGTGTTAATCTAAGGGTTCATATCTAAGTAGATCTCAGAAGATTCAATATGAACTTGGCAACAGCTTTCGAGCAAGTTGTTCCTCTGAACAAACAAGCTAGTTGTCAAGGAGAAAGATGCATAGTCCGACTGAAAAGCTATCAGTCAAGTATGAAGAAAGATCAGGATTATCCCATCTCTCTGGTTCAAAGTATAAGGGACATTCTCTGTTATGGTTATGCAAAATACAATTCACAGGTGATTAATATTCCCGTTTCTGTAGTTGATTATCTAAAGTTGACTATACTTTGAAGTTATCCTGCAACTGAGCCGCATGACTGAAGTTGCCTAACTTAACAACTACTTATCCTGATCCATTTTCAGCTATTAAAAACTGTCTAGCTTGATGTTTCTGTGGAGTATTCGATTCTCATGAAGGAAACTAACAGAATCAAGGATTTGAAGGGTCAAAAGATTCTTTTACTCATCTGAGTATTCTCCATACAATCTCTGCAATTCCAGGTGATGGATAAGTGGATACTTACATCTCTCCAGCTCTTAGACTTCAAACTCATTGCCGTTATCATCTTTGAAGAACTTGCACCCGTAGAATTTTACAATGTAAGGAGCTTAACAGATCCTCCTTATGCCTATCTCTCTGATGATTTCTGTTTGTTGGTGTGCAGTGAGAGTTTGAGAGCAGATTTCCTTTTTTTCATGAGGTTTTGTACTCCGAAGACGACTCCACCAACTCCAACTCCTATGACATCATATACTTCAGTAAACTCTTTCCACTCCAACATGATGCTCAAAGCGCTCTTGAGTAAATCTACAGTTAACTAGCTTTTCCTTTATCCCTTGGAGTTAAACCAGCTGGCTATGTTTGGGAGTTTGTGTTGTTTATTCACTTACTTTTCAAGAAAATCAAGCATTATCCTTTTAGAAGGAATTGGCAGACGGAGAGAGTCCAGATGGCCCTTCAAAACGACTGAAAATAAGGGTATTTTCAAAGCAATGTTTGTTTCTTACGAAGCTACAGCAGCATCGACCGAGCGCTCTAGCTATTCTCCCTTGACCTACTCAATAGAGAACATACTATCTAGCTAAGCAAAGTACTTTGATTGAACTGGTATTTTTCAAACATGGTTTTTAAGTTAAGTTGAGCAAGGTCAATATTAGAGATTATCGGGTAATCAAAATTAGTCCCAATATTATCCAACTGAAGGAGGACTATCCCTAAAGAAAACAGGTCTTATTCAAGGCAGTTTCTTTAGATCTCACCCATATGAGGCATTTGGTTATGGGATTCATTTGCGGGTACTGAATTCTCTGGGCATACGGGGCTAACAGGAGAGGTAAACCGAAGATTGCACAGTTTCAGGAGAACCAGATAATTTTAGATTGATGAGAATAATGTTCACAGTTTCATCTCTAAATTGTTCCTTTTAAAAACAGGTATTTTTTTAATTAGAAGCAGACTTTTTTTGTTATTTTTTTTAATAATATGAATGATAATGCTAGCATGGGCATTTCAAAAACTTCATATTTATCCTTCTCTTTTACAATAAAGCCAAATTTTTATCATGGGGGGGGGGGGGGGGGGGGGGGGGGGGGGGGGGGGGGGGGGGGGGGGGGGGGGGGGGGGGGGGGGGGGGGGGAGGGGGGGGTGGGG
>Ga0302271_10002684_pt1 | contig 15768 bp, 12 predicted proteins | sample III_Bog_N1_1_FD_198767 | JGI IMG/M metagenome (GOLD analysis project Ga0302271, IMG submission 198767) | Peat permafrost microbial communities from Stordalen Mire near Abisko, Sweden - III_Bog_N1_1 | ecosystem: Environmental > Terrestrial > Soil > Wetlands > Peat | place: Sweden: Abisko...
TATCCAAATTTTAAACTCCTAGTTAATCAGTACTAGCCACTTTCTACAACCTAGGCTATTTGTAATCTCTTTTCATTACTTCATTCGTTTTACTTCTAAAATCTTTTTATTTTTAAACTTTTTCCCAAATAATTTAATTAATTTTGATTCTATACCCAAATCTAGTAACCCCATTTTTAAATCTCTTTTTCTCCACAAGCTTATTCTTAAAGCTTAATTACCATCACCCCTTTTTCTCCATTCCCTTTTTGAGATTTATGCAGAGTGGTAAATTATTTTTAATCACCAGTGCATTGGTCTCATTTCTAATCTCTACTCTACAATCATATGACTACCAAAAATGATTAACAAGTAACAAAAATAGAAATAAGTTTTACAATTGACCATGCCCTTTGACGCTGTTGACAAAGGACAAGTTCTAAAATCTTAATGAAGAAAATTTAATGAATTTAAGTAAAAAAAAGAGGAAATTTTTGTTGACAACAAAAATTTCCTCTTTTGGTATTTGGCTTTTTACCCAACAATGGCATGCCTATTTTTATGGGGAAAATTTGGTAATAACTCAGAATTATACTTTGTTCTTCTTTCAATACTTTTTTTATAAAGGTTATTAACGTCTTTAACAAATAAAGAGTATCTTTCTCCAGATTGAATAAATTCTAATCTTTTTTTAATTTTATTATTGTAGTCCTCATTTTTCAGGTTAATATTTTTTATGATAACAAAGGTAGGGCCGCTTTTGTATTTTAATGCTTCATCCAGTGCCTTAAAATCAGGATCCGTTAGAAAATTGACCTTGCCCTTATATGCTATTATAGCACTTGGCTTGACTGCAAAATCAAAAGTAACAAGCTGAGAGTTACCGCCTCGAGCAAAGCTGGAGTAGCTTACAATTTCATTCTCTCCGCCTGAATAAACAAGGTTAAATATCTGGGAAACGGCTAAAGAAATTATAAAAATCATTACCAATAGATAACCGGAAAATATTGATAATGCTTTTTTTGTATTCAATCTTAAAAGTAAGAAAATGCCCAATAAATAAATTCCAGTAATTGTTTGTGACCCAAATTCACTAATTTTAGACTGTACATCATATGACAATATGCAACTGGCAATTGTTCCTGATACAGCAGTCAAGATTAATAATGTTGCAAAAATATGAGTGGAAATGGAAATAGCCTTTTCATTTTGAACTTTTTCATCACTAGTCCACCAGAAATATCCTGTTAATAATGCTGCTGCAGGGAACACCGGTAGAATATATGTCGGTAACTTTGTACTTGAAATACTAAATACCAAAAATACAATTATAAAATATAATGATGCAAATAATAATAATTTTTGTTCATTAGTTTGTGCTTCTACTAATTTACAAAGTTTTGATTTTAAATTACCTTCAGCGGATCTAAATTTTATCGTAAGCTTTTTGAAGCCGTCTATTAAAAATGCAATGAAAACAAAAGACCAAGGCATAAATCCCAAGAAGAATACAGGGACAAAATATAAGAATGGTCTTAATCTTCCGATATTTTCTGAATTCATAAATCTTGCAAAATGGTGAAGAAGAAAATATTCTTTAATAAATCTATTTCCATATTCCAAATACATCAACAGATGCCAAGGAATTGCTACTATCAGGAAGAGTATAAGCCCCGGTAGCATGTTAATGGGTTTAAAGAAATCTTTTAGAGTTTTTGTGAGTAAATTATAAGCGAAGATTACAGTGACAGGAATTGCTAAAGCCAAAATCCCCTTAGCTAAAAAGCCTACGCCGATAAACAGGTAGAAATACCACCAAAGGTATTTCTTAAATTTTTCTTGGCAAAAGTGAGTCAAAAACCCGCAATAAATGGCACTTGTCATAAATACTGTCAAAACCATATCTATAATTGCAACGTGAGATAATATTAAAAAGAAAATACTTGATAGCAATATTAATGAACTTATCATACCGAATTTTCTTGAAATGATTTTTTTTCCTACAAAATAGGTGAAAAAAGTTATAAAAGAAGCGAGAAGAGCAATAGGAAACCTAACTGCAAACGCACTGAATTGGCCAAATAATTTTATTGAAGATGCGACCAGCCAAAAGTATAAAGGCGGTTTTTCCAAGAATGCTTGACCGTTCAACATTAAACTATTCCAGTCCAAAGTATGTGTTAAGTCTCTAGCCATAACAGCGTATCTTGTTTCATCAACATCTAGTAGCGGATAAAAATTAAGCCCGAAAAATAAAAACAAAAGACACAACAACGCTAATAGAGAAAGGCAAAAAAGTTCTGGGTGTTTATTGACAAATCCTAAAAACTTTTCTTTAAATGGTTTGACAAATTTATCATCAAAATCAGTCGAAAATTTGTGTAAAACTTCTTTCATATAAACTCCTTTTAATAAAAACAATAATCTTTTTTGTGATACAATCACGAAAGGAAGTTTAACATGCAAAAAGGTTTTTATCAAGTTTATGAAAAATTTAATTAAAATAATATTTGTGTTTATAATTTTAGCATTTTTCTCGTTGTTTTCATTCCAGCAAAGTGTTGAAGCGAGTGATGTGAAATTTGTACAAATCACAGATTCTCACTTTTCTACCGCAAAGGCAGATTTTTCGCAAAGAGATGTCGCGGGTGCTCAAGACGCTTTGGAAAAAGCTATAAAGGACATTAATACTCTTAAAGGGATTGATTTTGTTGCGTTTACTGGGGACAATATTGACCAGGCGTGTGAAAAGGACCTAAAACTTTTTTTGCAAATAGCTAACAAGTTAAATGTTCCTTATTATGTAGTTATCGGTAACCATGAAGTTTTTAGATCACAACATTTTGATAAAAAAGAATATTTAAAAACTGTTCGTAAATATTCAAAAAATTGCAGACCTAAAAGTGCGAATTATGTTTTTGAAAAAAAAGGGATTGTTTTTCTTGTCGTAGATGGAGCAAAAGAGATTATTCCGGGGCCTTCAGGGTATTATAAAAAAGATACTTTAATCTGGCTTGACAAAAAATTAACCAAGTATAAAAATAGAACTGTCGTAATTTTACAGCACTTCCCGATTGTAGAGCCATATTATAACCGTTCTCACACAACGTATAACATAAAAGATTACGAAGCTGTCCTCAAAAAACACGATAACGTAATTGCTATTTTTTCAGGTCATTATCATGCAAATGCGGAAAATAAAAAGGACGGAATTTACCACGTCAGTACTCCTGCACTTGTAGAAGCACCTCATAATTATAAAGTAGTGGAAATTGTTGCAAAAAATAAAAAAGATTATCAGGTTTACACCCAATTAAGACATGCAGAAGAACCAAATGTTGCTAAAGAGAATTAACGAATTTTCTGTTGTTGTTGTTTTATAATCTGACCCTGGATTTACATTATAAACTTTAATATCAAGTTGGGTTTCAGAATGATGTACATTATGTATTTTGAAACTCAACTTAATTCAAAATATACAACAAACAGTTGATGTCTATTCACCATATAAGTCTTACCATATACTAGGGAGAATTATGCCTTTGGCACAATAAAACAAAAGATTTAGGGTGGGGATAAATCATTAATGAGTGAAACATTCACAGAAACAGAAACTTTTATAAAAGACGAATTGTATGGACAATACAATTGGTTTTATTTGAATTTTATACCAACACTCCAACAGGCTTGTAATGAATTTTTCTCTGAAGTATTCACGTTTAAACTTATCTCCGTGAGCAAAAATATGAATATTCTCTCTCAAAAAGATGATTACTTTGTCACAAAAGTCCGAATAGACAAGTTTCATGATGTTTTTTTCAGAAGTTCAGAAGACACCATCAGAATTATTTTGGAAGAAGCTTTAGGCAGCAGCAAACAAAAATTTGATTTAAGTAAAATAACGGAATTGGAAGCCAAAATAATAAGTTCCTTTAATGATTACCTTTTTAATTCTATTTCGCCGGTTCTACTGCCGGCTCCACCTGAGGATAAAAAAAGAAGAAATTTTGATACGATCTATTTGACTTTTTTCATCCAAGACAACAAAACCCATGAGGGTGGAAGGCTTATGATTGCTTTACCGCTTGTTTTACTATCTCCGAACTTTGTACAGACATCAGGAGAAAAATTTGACGTCAGCGATTTTAAAACAAGCAAAGTTGAAGTGGCTATAAAAGTCGGCACCACAAAATTCCATGTGAAAGACTTAAAATATCTTGAAAAAGAGGATATTGTTATTTTTGAAAATAGTAATATTCAAACAATGCAAATTATTTATGAAGATTACAAAAGTAATTTTAGAATAACCCCAAACCCGGGCCTAATAACATCACTAGACAATAATGACGGAGGACATATTATGGAGCATAATTCTTTATCTCAAAACTTATGGGATAACATCCATGTTGAAATGGGAGCAGAATTCGAAAAGGTTAAAATATCGCTTGGAGAATTAAAAAACATCGAACAAGGTCTCGTTGTTGATATAAGTTCTGTGTATAACAATAAGATTTCTCTAAAAGTAGAAAATAGAATTATTGCAACAGGAGAGTTGGTTATAATCAACGACCGCTACGGAGTAAGAATAGATGAAGTTTTTGCCTCAGAAAGTTCTCAGGTACAAGAGCTTTCTCATCCGCATATGGAAGTTGAGGAGGAAACAAACACTTATCAAGAAGAAACTCCAGTAGCAGAGGAGGAATTTGATTACAGTGATTTTGAATTGGACGATCAGGATATTTGATTTTAAAAACATCATCATTAAAAATAAATTCAGAATAGCTTGTAGTTAAAAAAAGTAGGAGCAAAAATGACACATTATTTAGTAAATTTTTCAGTATACACCATTGCGATGGTAGGGATTATCTTTGTGGCACTTTTTATTTTTAAATATGTGTCAAGTGGTCGTGCCTTTTCAAAAAAATCGACTTTTTTACATGTTGAAGAGTCTATGAGTTTGTCTTCAAGAAAAACTGTATATGTTATAAAAGCGGGAGGTGAAAGATTTTTGGTTGCTTCGGATATTGATAGAACTTCTTTAATTGCGAAATTGGATAACAATTCTCAGCCAATTCAAAAAAATATTAGAGAGGACAAGAGTTTTGATTTAAATGCCTTGGATGAAATTGGAGGTTTGGATGATTTTGCTTCGGTGGAAAGTTTCGCCTCAGTGATTGATTTTCAAAAGGAAAAACCAGTCAAGGGGCCTATGATGAAAGAATTAGCAAGAAAATTAAGAACAATTTAGAAGTGAAAAGTGAAAAGTGAAAAGTAAAAGGTAAAAAGAAAAAATGGATGCGATGTTAAAAGATATAAACCCTGTTTTACAGATGTTGATAGTGATGACGGTTTTTTCACTGTTGCCATTTGTATTCAGCTGCATGACGAGTTTTTTAAGATTTGTAATAGTCTTTTCTATGTTAAAAACAGCATTAGGAACTCAGCAAGTTCCGCCTGGAGTTGTAATCATCGGTTTATCAATGATTTTAACATTTTATACAATGGGTCCGGTTTTTCAAAAAATGTATGACTTAGGGAGTGTTCCCTACAATAAAAACGGAAATATAGTACTAGCAATAGAACAGGGTTCAAAGCCGTTGAAAGAGTTTATGATGAAACAAACTCGCGAATCTGATTTGTCGTTTTTTGTTTCGCTTTCTCAAAAAACTCCTCCAAAATCTCCTGATGAAATAACTATCTGGCAAGTCGCACCAGCGTTTATCATAAGTGAATTAAAAACCTCGTTTGAAATTGGGTTTATAATTTTCATTCCATTCATCGTGTTGGATTTGATAGTTGCAAATATCCTGCTGGCGTTGGGGATGTTTATGTTATCACCAACAATTATATCTCTGCCTTTTAAACTACTAATATTTATCGCGGTGGACGGCTGGGCACTGATAGTGCAAGGACTAGTTAGTTCGTATAACTGACATAGCTCTTGGAGAGCGGATTTCGGCAAGAATGAGCAAAGCGATTGATGCGGCAATCTAACAAACATTAAAAAAAATAAAGGAAAAACAATGGAAGTACTAATAGAATACTTAGCAAGAGGATTTGTAATCATGTTATTGATTTCAATGCCTTGCGTGCTTGTAGCAGCAGGAATCGGTCTTGTTATCGGTATTCTTCAGGCTGTAACTCAGGTTCAAGAACAAACTATTGCAGCTGCTCCAAAAATTTTAGCTGTATTTTTAGTGTTAATTATCGGGGGAGTAGGATTTATAAGGTTGCTAACAAACTATGTAACCGAAGGGGTGTCTATAGCCTTTAACATAGTGCCCAAAAGCGACAGTTACGTTTTGCCTGCTGATTATTATAAGTACACAAAACCATTTGACGGAGAAATGAGTGACAAATTTAAAAATCAGCCGAATATTGATGAATTAATGAAAAATCCAGGAAAAGTTCCTTATATAAACAGCCAAGATAAAATGAAATACGAGTCTGCACCAAAAAATTCAAGTCCGAGACCAAATTTTATGGAAACTAAAAAAATATTGGGACGATAGACGAGGTGAAAGGTAAAAGGCAAAAAGCAAAAAGTAAAGGGTAAAGGGTGAAAATTGAAAATAAATATTAAAAAAATATATTTAATTCTAGCACTTATTTTGAGTTCTACTTTTTGTTTTGGGGCTGAAACGTTGACCCTTAATCTTGGAAGCGATTACCTTATAGCAACCGACAATCCAATAAAGGCAAACTCTGTAGAAAACCCGTCAATATTAACTATAAATCCTTTCTTTACTATATTTAATGAAAAAAATATTATGCTTCTTCACCCCGAAAAGTTGGGAAAAACTTTATTGACCTTCTTTTTAGATAATGGAGATATATCTTTTAATGTCACGGTAAAAGCAAAAAACACCCCCTGCGTTTTTAAGCCTATCAAAAAAAATGGATTTGAAGTAACTTTATTAGACCAACCGCCTGAGCTTGATAACTTTGAATTTGATGCCCCTCCAATAGATATGGAAGGAAATTAATAAATGGAAAATATGCTGGCTGAAATTGCAAAAATGTTTCCCGCCTTCAACGCAGCTATAGGCGGGGGGATGGTAATTTTTGTCAGAATGCTTGGATTTATGAGATTTGCTCCTGTTTTTAACAGAAAAGAAATCCCGACAATGGTAAAAATATCTTTGGCTTTTCTTCTGACTATAACTATGGTCAGCGTTTTAAAGCCGGCCATACCACCTGCACATCACTCGATATTTTTATCAATAGTTTTAAATTTTACAGTTGGTGCAATGATTGGATATTTGGCTCAATTAATTTTGCTCGCTATAAACGCAGGTGCCGATATGATAAACATGCAGATGGGGCTGTCTTCTGCAATGGTTTTGGATCCGACTTCACAAGCCCAAGTTTCTATTTTAGACAAAGTATTTGCAATGTTGGGAATTTTAATTTTTATTCAATTAGGTGGAATTTATTGGCTTTTTCAGGCATTTATGAGAAGCTTTGAACTGTTTCCTATTTATTCCACAACTATTCCTTTAGAAAAAATTGTCAATATGGATTATGTAATTCAAATGACTTCAAATGTCTTATATATGGGTCTGCAAATAGCCTCCCCGGTGCTGTTGGCTACATTGGGTCAGGACATAATCCTAGGTGTAATTTCAAAAACCGCACCTCAAGTAAACGTTTTTCAATTAAGCTTCCTTTTTAAACCCGTTTTTGGTGCGGCCATTATGGTGTGGATTTTGCCGATGCTGGTAAACATTATCAGCGATTATTTCCTATCCTTTTCGCATATATTTTGATTAGTCAGTAAAGTAGGGTGCGTTCTACGCACCATCATAAAGTAAACTAATTTCCCTCAACCACAGAAGTCACATAATTCTGGTTGAAATACTTATTCGCCACTTCAACTATGTCAGAAGCCGTTACCTGATTTATTAATTTTTGGTATTCGTCTTTAAATTCATACCCACGACCTGAAGCTTCAAACCAGCCAATGTTGGATGCTTTTTCCATATTGGTTTCTTGAGAAATCACGTAATTTCCTATAATTTTTTCTTTCGCATCGTTCAACTCTTTATCGCTTACAAATTCTGATTTAAGCCTGTTAACTTCATACAGCATCTTTTCTTTGGCAAGCTCAAGCGTTTTTGGGTTCGTTCCGATATATATGGTAAAAGAACCTTTCAAGACATTTGCAGAAAAACCTGAGCCCAATTGATAGGCTAAACCTTCCTGGTCACGAACATTTCTGAATAATCGGGAGCTCATGCCTGAGCCCAAAAGAGTGTCTATGACTTCCAAGGTGGCGTATTCTTTTTGCCCGTTATTGGCTTGACCCTGAAGTCCTGAGGTTTGCCAACCCATAATTAGCCAAGCTGTTTGTAAATCAGCCACTTTTTTAACAACTGTCTTTGGAGAGTTTAAAGTTGGAATAGTTGCCGAATAATTGTTGTAATCGAATTTGGTTGAGCCTTCTTTGGAAAAAATATTCGTTAGCTGATCAGCCAACGATTTCGCCTCAACGTTGCCGTTTACAGAAATTACTATGTTTTTAGGGTTAAATATTGTGTTGTAATAGTCCAAAATATCTTCTCTTTGAACTTTTGGCAGAGTTTTTTCCAAGACTTTGGATGTGATTGAGTAGACAGAATTTTCAAAAATCAAAGTTTTATACTCTTCTAATGCCACATTTAGTGGTACATCTCGAGATTTTTTTATGGAATTTAGCTTTGCTGTCCTTGTTTTTTCAATTTCATAATCGTCAAAAGTAGCTCTGTTTACCACTTCGTCCAAAATCTCAAGGGTTTTTGCAAGCTGTGCTTTTGTAGTTAGAACTTCTATTGAAAAACTGTCGGCTGAAACCCCGGGCTGAATTTTTATCCCGTTTTCTTCAATGACTTGAGCCAATTCTAAAGAGGAATATTTTTGTGTGCCTTTTAGCATAACAGCACCAGTTAAATAAGCGGAACTCGGGACTTTTTCTATGAATTCCCCGCCTTTTGCATTAATACTTATTGCAACAATATCATTAAGATCATTCGGGCTTATCAAAAGGGTTGCACCATCATCAAGGGTATATTTTTGAGTTGCTGGTGTTTTGCTTACTAGTTTTAAATTATGTTCAGTTTTTACTTTATCAGTAATTTTACCCGATTTGTTTTCCTGTGGCAAAACGATGGAAACTGCACTTTCATTTTCGTTCAAATATTTGTCCGCCACGCGTTTTATGTCAGCAAGAGTAACTTTTTTAATACTGTTTAAATATTCGTCATAATATTTTGGATTATCAGTTAAAATGGTTGTGTAGCCTATCTCTGAAGAAATGTTTGAGATAGATTCTCTTGAATAGTAGGTGTCTCTTTCGATAACATTTTTTGCTCTGTTTAATTCCTCAGCGGTTACACCTTGTTTTTGGATTTTAGAAAGTTCTTCAAAAATTGCCTTTTGAAGTTTGTCCACATTGTCAGGAGTGTAATTTGCGTTGATCAAAAACAGTCCATCCTCCTTGTAGCTTGAATTTTCAGCTGAAATAGAATAGGCCAGTTGTTTTTGCTCTTTTATGTTTTGATTTAATCTTGAAGAACGTCCTTCACCCAAAATGGTCGCCAAAACGTCGAGTGCCGAAGTGTCTGAATTTATTGCGTTCACCCCTCTAAAACCGACTATAATGTATCCCGATTGGATGGGTTGATAATCAATTTTTGTTAATTTTGAAGTCAGGCGTTTTTCTGTTTTTCGGTTGCTTACGGCAGAATTTTTGTCAGATTTTTTAATCTCTGGTTTTTTGAAATCTTCTTTGACTTTATCAAGGGCATGCTCAGGGTCAACGTCTCCTATTATTATGGTAACCATATTTTGAGGGCCGTAATGTTTATTGTAATAGTCTAAAATTTCTTCACGGGTTATTTTTCCTATAATATCAGTGGTTCCCAGAACTTTTCTTTTGTAAGGATGGGTTGTATAAATCATGTCATTAAAATTGTCATAAACTTTATTAGATGGGTTATTGGCATCTTTTGCAATTTCTTCTAACACAACTTTACGCTCTTTTTCAAGCTCTTTGCTCGGGATAAGCGGATTTAAAAGCATGTCTGAATGCAAATCTATCGCAAGATCAAAATAATTAGAAGGAATAGTCACGTAATAATGAGTAAAATCCTTGCTGGTGGCTGCGTTTGTAACCGCACCTTTTGATTCTAAGATTCTGTCAAATTCCCCCGGAGGATTTGCTTTTGTTCCCTTGAAAAACAAATGTTCCAAAAAGTGGGAAACCCCGTTATTTTTCTCGTTTTCGTTGATTGAACCGGTTTTAATCCAGGTATCGATAGTGACAATAGGGTTATTTTTCACTTGTTTAATAATAACCGTCTGCCCGTCATCCAATTTGTAAATATTGTAATCAAGTGCGAAAACGCTTGTCCCAATCAATAGAATAGACAATAATACAATTAATTTTTTCATAAAAATACAAACCTCAACAATCTAGTAATAATCATCATACTATAATTATTTCCGCAAGGAAAGTATACGATTGACTATAATGTAAACTTTTTTAAATCCTTCAATAAATTAGGCAATTCCTCACCTTCATATGTTTTCACAACAATATAGTTAGTTAATGTGGGAAAATAGTGTTTAAAATGGTGGGATTAAAACCTTTAACAAATATATCTGAAAGAGTTGCAAATTACGTTAAGTTTGCAGGCAAAGAGTCTGTATATCCTTCAATGCCCGTTAAATCCACATTTAAAGGATTAAAATTAGCACTTCTTCAAAAAGATACCCTCACTTTAAGTCCGCAACCGAAGAGATATGCTTCACAAGGCGAAAGACTAAAAGATTTTTACAATAGCAAAGGTATTCCGTATCTTTTACCGAACGAAGAGTGGAGCGATAAAAAGATCTTTGATACAATTAATTTATTAGGCAAAGATCTTGATAAATTGATAGAATCAAAAACACTTAATAAACAAACATTGCAGGATACAATCGAAAAACTTGCACCGGAAGTTAAAGGTAAGATTGAAATCAAGGACTTTCGTGATTTGGAAAATGATCTAAGAGCCCAAGGATATAGTGAAAGTGCTATTAAAGATTATTTTACAACCGCAAGTGCTGTTACAGACCCAACTAATAAAGGCACTTCTATATATTTTAAATTTGAAAAAGCAAACAAAGATAAGCAGTCACAGACTATTTTTAAACTTTGCGTGGAGCATGAAATAAAACATGCTTTAAGTTCGACGTTGCAGAATACAGCCCTCGTTGACATTTACAAAAATGATTTTTACAAATGCCATAATCAAAATAAAGTATTTGATGAACTTTTTCATAAAATCGAAGAACGATACACTCCAAGTCTAGATTTGGCACAAACAAGCTTAAATCAAAAAAATATGTTAAAGAGTCTTGGTTTTAAATCAATGAAAGAGCTCAATGCAAGTTTTAAAAGTTCACTTGCTCGTTTAATAGCAGAGTCAGAATTCACAGGTAAATTCAATTTAGGTTCTGACAAAAACAGCTGGAAACAATTCTTTAACTATTTAAAAAACATGGCAAAAGACGAAAAAGAAGCCTATAAAAGTAATGTTAGATACAGAGAAAATTACAACAATCTAAAGACACCGACAGTTGAAGAATTCGAGCCTTTAAAATATAAAGCAATGGAAAAGTTCTTTGAGAAAGAAAGAATTCAAGTTAACAAGCAAATCAATTATTGACTTGTTGTTAAACAGAATGTAAATCTTTTCAAAAAATAAGACAAATTTTTTTTTCACCTGTTTTCATATTTAAGAAACAAGTCAATGTAGAAAAATAGTGTTTAAAATGGTAAGATTAAAACCTTTAGTAAATATATCTGAAAAAGTTGCAAGTTACGTGAAGTTTGCAGGCAGAGACTCTTTGATTCAAGCCATGCCTGTCAAATCAATATTCAAAGAGCTGAAATTAGCACTTCTTCAAAAAGACACTCTAGCGTTATCCACTGTGCCAAAAAGATACGCCTCACAAGGCGAAAGACTAAAAGATTTTTACAATAGCAAAGGTATTCCGTATCTTTTACCGAACGAAGAGTGGAGCGATAAAAAGATCTTTGATACAATTAATTTATTAGGCAAAGATCTTGATAAATTGATAGAATCAAAAACACTTAATAAACAAACCTTACAAGAAAATATTAAAAAACTCATTCCTGAAGCTGAAGGTAAAATTATAATCAAAGACTTTGACGATTTAGAAAAACTTTTAGCCTCTAAGGGTTATAGCGAAGATGAGATTAGAAATTACAGAACAAATGTAGGGGCTTCAACAGTAAATGGACGTTCTGATACTACTATATATTTAAAGTTTGAGAAATTAAATGGTGACAAAGATAAAAAAATAGATTTTAAAGGGTGTGTAGGACATGAAATGGAGCATGTCCTCAGTTTAAGATACCAGAATAAAGCAGTGATTAACGATTATAAAAGTGATTCTTTTAGATGTCTTGATCATAGTGCTGTATTTAGTAATATTTTTTGTCCCTTTGAAAACCACTATGATTCCGTAGATACCTGGGGAAAGATAGAAATATCTTCAAAAGGATTACTAAATGCATATGGATTTGACTCAAAAGAAAGTTTATATGAAGATTTTGATCGCAAACTCAACAATTTAATAAAACAATCAAAAGCATATGGCAGTATGAATTTTGGCTCTGACAAAAAAAGCTGGAAACACTTTTTCGATTGCATGAAATTTAGAGCTGAACAAGAAAAAAAAGCATATCAAATCGAAATAGATTTTAAAAAAGAAGACACTGCTTCAAAATCCCCAAAAAAACAAGACTTATTTCCTTTACTCTATGGAGAAATGGAAAACTTTTTTGCTCAAAAAAGAATTCAAGTTAACAAATAAATCAATTATTAACTCATCGTTAAACATAATGTAAACCTTTTTTAACAAAGAGGCAATTTTTGTCTCAGTATATACTTTATATATATAAGAGAATAAAACAAGAGGAACCATGAGAAGATTTTTATTACAATTTACAAATAGACCAAAAAGATTTTGCCCGACTGATTTGATTTAAGGGTACTTTACAAATCAACGTTTAGGGCTGTTTTAGGCCTTTATTCACAGCTCACGGCTCACTCTTCACTAGTCTTTTACACTTCAGTGACGATTTTTTTCAACCCTCTCGGTTTGTCAACGTCTCTGTTCAATTTTTTAGCTATTTTTAATGCTAAAAGCTGCAAAATAACTGCGTTTGAAAACATTTTTAATATTTCATCTTCAACTTCTAAATCAATATTGAATGCTGAATTTACTCTGTCGCTTGATTTTCCGATAACACAAATCGGCGGGTTGTAGTCTTTTTTAATTTTTTCCAAGTTTTTGATGGTTGAATAAGAAACAACGTCTGATGAAATATAGATTAATACGCTTTTGTTATTCAAAACAGCAACGTGCCCATGCATAAATTCTCCTAAGATGTGCGACATAATATTTATGTAGGAAGTTTCTTTAATTTTTAAACATGCCTCTTTTGCCAATGCATAGGAAATTCCGTCGGCTGTTATTATAATATTCTTATATTTTGATAAAAATCTTGCCAAAGGCATTATTTTAGAATCCAATTCAAGAGTTTTTTCTATAATTGCAGGCAAATTCTTTAACTGAGTAAGATGATTAGAAACGTCCACCTTTCTGAGTTGGGCATATTTTAGTGCCAAAAGATAAAGGCAAAGCATTTGTGCTGTCAGTGCTTTCGTTGAAGCAATACTTTTTTCCTCTCCGGCAAGACAGTTTATTTTGTAATCAGCCGTCTTCCATGCGGTAGAATTTTCCTTATTGGTAATGCAAAGAGTCTTAACCCCAAGTTGTTTTGCCTTGTTCAGTGCATTCAAAGTGTCTGAAGTTTCGCCAGATTGAGTGATAAAGATGTACACAATATTTCTATCGTGAGGAACAATTTTTTTGAGTAAAAATTCGCTTGAATAGATTGCTCTTGCCTCAATACCGGCAATTTCACCGAACAAATCAGCGGAAAATCTTGCACAGTGATAAGAAGAACCGCTTGCAACAAGCACAATCTTATCTATCTTGACGGGAGCATTCAAAACGATAAGGCCCTCTTGGTCAATATAACTGTTTAAAATTAGTCCTAAAATTTCAGGCTGTTCGTGGATTTCAGCCTCCATACTGCTCTCAAATTTTTTGGTTTGTAAATTTGCCATTACACTCTCTTTCACAAAATTGCAGAAATCAAAACTGCACAGTTGAATTTTTTTTATGCTTGATATGATACTTACTTCACTCATACCACGCATGTCGGCATTGCATTCAAAAAGTTTACTTATTTTGCTTAAATGTTACAAATGTTAATTAGTCCAGTAGCTCTTTAAGTAAATCGTTAACCGTTTTTGGGTTTGCTCTGCCCTTTGTTTCTTTCATTATTTGTCCGACAAAGAAGCCTAACAACTGTGTTTTGCCGTCTTTGTAGGAGGCAACTTGTTGAGGATTTGCATCCACAACTTTTTGCACTATTTCTTTGATTGCACCGGTGTCTGAAATTTGGCTAAGTCCCTGTTTTTCAACTATTTCAGAAGCATTTGTACCTTCTTTTAGCATCGTAAATATTATTTGTTTTCCGATGTTATTTGAAATTGTATTTTTTTCTATCAATTTTACTAATTCTGCCAAATTTTCCGGAGTTAATTTGGTTTCTCTGATACTTAGTTTTTCTTCTTTCAAATAGGCTGCAATTTCGCCCATCAAGAAGTTCGCACTTATTTTTGGATTAGCTTCTAGTTTTAATATATCATCAAAGAATAAAGCCAATGCCATTTCTTCTACGATTATGCCGGCATCGTATTCGCTAAGTCCCAAATTTGTATAACGCTGACGCTTTGCATTTGGAAGTTCAGGCATTCTTGATTTTACTGTGTTTACCCATTCTTCTGAAATTTCAAGAGGCATTAGGTCAGGCTCAGGGAAATATCTGTAGTCGTGGGCATCTTCTTTGCTCCTCATAGAGCGAGTATCGCCGGTGTTATCGTTGTAAAGCCTTGTTTCTTGAATAACTTTTCCGCCTTCTTCTACTATTTCTATTTGTCTGTCGATTTCGTATTCAATAGCCTTTTGAATTGCTCTGAAACTGTTTACGTTTTTAATTTCAGCTCTGGTTCCGAATTCGTTTGAACCTTTCGGCATAACTGAAATATTTACGTCGCAACGCATTGAACCTTCTTCGAGGTTTCCGTCGCATACGTTTATGTATCTTAAAAGGTTTCTGAGTTCTTCAACATAAGCTTTTGCTTCCTCGCTTGATCTCATATCGGGTTCGGAAACAATTTCCAATAGTGGAGTTCCGGCTCTGTTTAAATCAACGAGAGAATAATTAGAGCCCGCAATTCCTTCGGCTCCTGAGTGAACAAGTTTTCCAGCATCTTCTTCCAAGTGGGCACGGGTAATTCCGATTCTTTTTCCGTTGATATCAAGGTGACCGCCGAGACAAATCGGTTCGTCATATTGAGAGATTTGGTAGCCTTTTGGAAGGTCTGGATAAAAATACTGTTTTCTGTCGAATTTGCAGCGATTAGGAATCGTACTGTCAAGTGCCAAACCTGTTAAAATGGCCATATTGACAACTTCTTTGTTTAATACCGGTAAAACTCCCGGCATGCCGAGTGTTATCGGGCTTATTTGCGTGTTTTGTTCGTTGCCGAATTCGATTCCGTCCGGTGCAAAAATCTTTGACTTTGTTTTTAGCTGTGCATGGACTTCTAAGCCGATTACGACTTCATATTTTTCTCTCAAATCTGTTTCCATTTCGTGTTC
>Ga0302271_10002686_pt1 | contig 15760 bp, 16 predicted proteins | sample III_Bog_N1_1_FD_198767 | JGI IMG/M metagenome (GOLD analysis project Ga0302271, IMG submission 198767) | Peat permafrost microbial communities from Stordalen Mire near Abisko, Sweden - III_Bog_N1_1 | ecosystem: Environmental > Terrestrial > Soil > Wetlands > Peat | place: Sweden: Abisko...
AGAACATTGTTTTCTAAACCAATAGGAACAAAATTATATATCTTTGCCGTTTCGAATGGTATTATTTTAAGAGTTGAATCTAAAACAAAATCTGGATTAACTTCTTTAATTGGAATATCAAAAATAAGTCCTTTTACTTCAAGAATTTTATCTTCATTTATATTTAAATCAAGTAGAACCTGATCTACATTGCCACTATATTTTTCATCAGCGACTTTAATAATCTCAGGGATTTGTCCTTCTTCTATAATTCCCCGTTTGGCTAGTTCTTGTAAAAGAATCATAATTATTAATTAGTTTTAAAAGAAATTATATCACCATAAACTAAGACATTATTTATTTTTGAAACTGCTCTATATAAATAAGTTGTTTTAGATGTTAGCCCTGTAACAATTGTGTTAAAACCTCCTATTAAAGATTGCTTTAGAGATCCTGTTATATTACCGAGTGCTTCATTTGTACCGTATTCAAAATAAACACTTGTAGCAGTTGATTCACTTACTGTTCCATTTAAAATAGCAGATTTATCTGTGATTTGTGTAGCGTCTTTTGTGACTACCTGAGGTACTGTAACTGTACCTTTTGTTTCATTAAGACCAATCAATGCAAATGGATTTGAACGACCTACAGCGCCAGGTTCTATTTCAATATTGTTATCAGTTAATTTTGTAAATAACTTATTTGAAAATAAAGAGGTATCAATTTTAATCTTATTAAGAGATGCTAATTTTGAAATAAAAGCAATATCTGAAGCAATTTTTTCAGTTACTGGAGATGTAGAACTTGTAACAAGAGATGTATCTACAGCCGTTGTTGAAGAAAGAGAACCATCGGCAGATGTAGTAGCTGCCTCAGATTTTGATCCATTAGAAAAATATAAATATCCTCCAATAAAAATAATTATAATTGCTAATAATATAAGAAATTTATTTGTTAATTTAGTCATATTATTTTAACCAATATGTTTGCACATTTAATGAATAAGTATAAATATTTGGATCTACTCCACCTACTGTTTTAGCAACTGGTGCTGGGACACTAAAACTTATTGATTGAACATCAATAAGACGTAGATTAAGCTCTAGGTCTTTTAAGAAAGATAAAAATGTATCGTAATCTGCATCTACTGTAAATTCAAGAGGAAAAATTCCATAAAGAACATTTGATGAGCCAGCTAAAGTAGTCGAGGTGTTACCAGACGCAGTACCATCTGTTGAAGGTTGTTGATCTGATCTAAATTTAATATCCTTTATTTGAAGATTATGAAGACTGGCTATTTTTTCAATCTCAAGAATAAATTTAATATTATTTATTGTGTTAGGTAAAAAATGATCTAATCTATCTTTATCTTCTTGCTTGATATTTTTATATTTTTCAATAAGAGCATCTTGTGTTTTCTGAAGGTTACTTGAATTATCAAGAGCTAGATTATAAGCAGAGATAGCCTCATTGTAACTAGAAACATCTTTATAATAAGGATTAACTATTGTTATTAACAATATTATGGAAACTATTATAAGTGAAATTGGTAAGAATAATTTCATAATTAATTATTGAGTATTAATAGGTGTTGTTAATTTAGAATCTGTAGTTACTACCTGATTTTGATAAGAAATAAGATTGGGATCAACATCAAATTCAATATTAAAGGTAACGTAATTAGATTTATCTTTTGATATATTAGAAAAAATTACATTTTTAAATGAACGATTTTTTTCATTATTAAATACATCAGCTTGAAGTGCCACAGATCTGTAATCACTAGCAATTCCTGACATTTTTACATTAAATTTATTACCTGATGTTTGCTGATCAAACTTTGTGTATTGAACTGTTGGAATAGTTAAATCGGAAATCATTTGAAAAATAGGAGAAAGAACAAGATGTCCTTTCAAAATTGTATTTGCTGTACTGGTACGTTTATCAAATAAATCGAGTTCATTTATAGTTCCCTGATCAAAACTGCTTTGTGATTTTATAATAGAAGAAGAAAGACTATCTATTTGTGTTACAAGATATTTTTTATAAAAGAAAAGACCAATAGCAGAACCAACTACAACAATAAGAATAATTATAGCTAAAACAGTAAAAAGACTAGTTGGCAATCTCCTTTCGGAAACAATACCACCGCTGATTATTGGTTTTTTAGGAATAAATGATGTTTGAAATGAATTTTCCATATTATTATATTTGATTTTAAATTATCTTTATGAAAAAGATTATTTAATATAGACAATATACTCACCTTACGATAACTGACGAAGTGCAAGTCCGATTGCTACAGAAAATTCTGGACCGCTTGTTTCAAGAACTTGTTCCAAGAATGCAGGTGATTCTATTTTTGAAAATGGATTACTATATATTACTTCTGTATGAAAACTTAAAATAGCATATTCCAACAAACCTCTCATTCTAGAACCTCCCCCAGTAAGAATAACCTTACTTATGCTTTTATTATACTTCTTCTCGTAAGCAAGTACAACACTATTTGTATCAGAAAAAATATAATCTATAGAAAGTCTTGCGATTTCAGATGTTCTTGGATCAACTGTTGCATCAATACCTACTTTTCTCTTTAAATTTTCAGCTTCCTTAAAAGAAATAGCAAGGGATTGGGAAATATTTCTAGTTATATCTTGAGACCCTCTATTAACAACATGGAATAATCTAACAATTCCTGATTCTACTATTGATATTTTTGTTTTAGAAGCACCAAAATCCATTAAAAGTACAGGTGCTACATCGTGAGATAAAGAAGATCTAATATTACTAAAAACTTCTATTTCAAAAGAATCAGAATTTAATTGTGTTTTAGTTAATATTTCTCGTGATTTAGTCAATATTTCATTATGAATAGCAACAACAAGAACTTCTATTTTAGGTTCTACTGCAACTTTATCAACTGGTTCTTTAATTGAATCCTTTTCAAAATCTGCTATTTCTCTAGGAATAACAAACCAATCAAGAGAAACTTCTGAAATAGGTACTGGTATGTATTTACGTGCCTCAAGAGGAACAATAGTAGACATCTGATTTTCTGTAGCTTTATTTTGAGGCAAAGAAATTGTAAAAATTAAAACAGAGGATGAAGGAATAGACATCGCCCCTGTATGAATAGTTGTATTTGCTTCTTTCATTAAATCAATAAGTGCTCTGGATATATCATCAGTTCCAAGATTAGTAACTGAACCAATATCTGTATTCGCATACGGACCAAGTGAAATAGCACCATAAGTTTCAAGTATAGCTTTACCTCCTTTCTTTTTTAATTGTATAATTTTAATAGCAGATGAACCAATATCAATGCCAAGAGCACTCATAGAAGATTTATTAGAAGCAAAAACATTGGACAAACCCGCTAATCCAGAATTTATAATTTTTTTGATTGAAGAATCCATAGATTATTATTCAGTATAACATAATTATAGTAAAATAATGAAGTGAATTACCCTGATCTTATAAATAATTTCATACATACTTATATAATTGATTTAATCTTACCAGAGGCATGTTTGGGTTGTAAAATAAAAGGTGAAATTATCTGTTCTAATTGTTTTTTAAAAATAAAACGAGCAGAAAGAGAAACTGGTGAAGGAATACTGGCTTGTTTTGATTATAGAGACCCATTAATAAAAAAAGCTATTTGGGACTTAAAATATCATAATCGTTTTATTATTGGCAAAAAATTTGGAGAAGTATTGTATGAATCATTTTTAGAAAATATTGCTTATTTGAAAATATACACAAAAGGTATTCCAATATTGGTAATACCTGTTCCCCTTTATAATTCTAGACAGAAAAAAAGAGGATATAATCAAGCAAAAATAATTGCAGAGAGTTTTTGTAAATCTAGTGAAAAAGAAATTTTAAAATTAATGGATAATGTTGTTATAAAACAAATAAACACAGAACAACAAGCAAAATTAACAAATCGAAGTAGGCGTATAAAAAATATACGTGGTGCATTTAAGATTATTAATAATGAAAAAATAAAAGGCCAAACTATTATAATAATAGATGATGTAACCACAACAGGTGGAACAATTACAGAAATAATAAAAATATTAAAAAAATCTGGTGCTAAAAAAGTTATTGGACTTGCTGTTGCACATTAAATATTTAAAAATATAAAGTAGGTATGAGTGTATATTTTTGGTATTATAAAGAACATATGAATACAAGAAAAGATAAAAATTATTGCAAAGATTGTGGAGGAGCTCAGATTAATCATCATATAACTTATCTATCTGTACTTCTTGGAAGTTTAATTGACCCTTTAACAAATCGTATTGGAAGAATAATACCGGAAGATAGTTTTGATTTTGCCGCACCTATTGTTACTAAAACATTAAATTTCTTACATCTCGCTAAAATAACATATAAACCAGAGGATAATGATAGCGGAAGAGCTGTGGTCATTTGGGAAGAAGCTATTAAAAGAGGTATTGATATGCGTGAATTTCATTTATTTAATGTCGGGCGTGATGTTTTTCTTTCAGATTATAAAGGAAATAAACTTTTTTTTGATGTACTTCCACGACCTAAGAATTCTCACACAAAAGGCTTAGAATGGATGGATGATAAAAATGAAATGAAAAAACATTTTAAGAAAAATAATATTAAAGTTGCTAATGGAGATATTACATCTTCAATAAAAAAAGCTTTAGAAATTTTTCATAGTCTACAAAAACCAGTAATAGTAAAACCAAATATTGGATCAAGAAGTAGGCATACCACTACCCACATAACAACTGATGAAGAATTTATTACAGCATTTAAAAAAGCTAAACAACTTTCACCATGGATTATGATAGAAGAAGAACTTTCTGGATATGTTTTTAGAGGTACATTGATTGGTAAAAAATTTATTGCAAGCTTAAGACGTGAACCCGAAGATGTTATTGGTGATGGTGTTCATACAATTCGAGAATTAGTTGATATTGAAAATAAAAATCCTCTTAGGCAAGGACCTGTTTTTCATCATCTTTGTACTGGATCTGATGAAGAAAATGAATTAAATTTTTGGCATCATACTTGGAATACTATTCCAAAAAAAGATGAAATTATAACTTTAGGTCAAAAAACTAGCCGTGCAGTCGGTGGTGGAATAACAGATGTCACAGACGAAATGCATGTAGATAATATAGCTCTTCTTGAAAAAATTGCAGAAGTATTAGATGACCCTCTGATAGGTGTGGATTTTATTATGGACGATGTATCTGTATCATGGCGTGATCAACCAAAATGTGGAATTATTGAATGTAACTCAGCCCCTTTCATAGATTTACATCACCACCCTCTCGTAGGAAAACCTCGTAATGTTGCAGGAGTTCTGTGGGATATTGTTTATCCAGAATCTAAAATTAAATAAATATATTTAATAAAATAAAACAGTAATATAATTATATTACTGTTTTATTTTATATCATTAAATGTAATTTCAGATTCGGAAATATTTTTTTTATCAATTTTAAGATGTGAAATATATTTTTTCTTTACAGCATAATCTTCAAGAAATTTTTTGAAGTCTTCAAAACGAGGCTGTTCATTTATTTCAGTGAAATGTTCTATTGGTCTGCTTTCTGGAGTATATTCATAATGACCTCTTATTTCTCCATCTTTAAATACTCTAATATGATATTGATTATCAAAATTTTCAAGTTTACGCCAAGAAAGAACTTGTCCATTATCACACCATGCTACGAAATGATTACCAAACCCCCATTTTTCATTAAGATGTTTTTCTAAATCTTCTAATGTTTTTCCAGGAGCAAGCCATCCAAGATGATATGGCTGACGTCCCTTTTCATGCCAAACAAGATGCCACTTTAAAAAATGTGATTGCATCCAAGGAAAAACACCATATAAATGGTGCCAAATATTATTTTTTATTCTTTGTCCAAATTTTAAATGTGATTCATTTTTCATATTTTATTATTTAACTAAAACAACGTTATTATCAACAATATTATTAATAACATATATTTCTAGTTGTTTTGCGAAGACCAAAAAAATACCAATATTAACAACAAAAATTATTATTATAATAATAATTAAATATTTTTTGTCCAATCTAGTATACATATGCATATTATATACTACAATAAAAAAACACCCTAGAAACAAGTTCATGGGTGTTTTATTTGATTAAAATTAATCTTTTTGTATTTATGCAGGCTTTGCATCTATGCACTTCGTTGTGTGAGGGACAAGCTTCAACCGGTATTCCGGAATGAGTTCACCCTGACAAATTGGACAATGGCAGATACCATAAGTTCCGTTTTCAATCCGAATTAAGGCCATGGATAAACTTTGAATGAATTTTCTCTGGCGAAGAATCTTATTTAATTTAAATTTAACATCTTCTTCTCTTTCGTCTTTATCGAACTGTTTAAAGGTGTCATTTGTATCATTACTTTTTGATTCCTCCAATACAAGAAGGTCCTCCTTAGCTGTTTTTAATTTATCAATAATAAGGGACTGAAACAGATCAAGGGCTTCTTTCGAATAACATTTTTTCTCTACTAACATAAGATTAATTTTTAAATTGTGAATGAAACAAAATATCTATACTTAGTTATATTATACATATTTTGTATATTTTGTCAATGCATAATTAATCATCATATTCATTTCCTCCTCTTGTAGTTGGAGCCACAACAGTATTTGTTTGTGTAACTTTTTGTTGACCTATTATTTGATTAAAGTCACCAATATAATAATTATTTAACAAACTTACTGCGTTAGATGAATGAGCGGATCGTGTTCCACTACTTGTTGCAGAAGGATCTTTTGTCATATATGCAGCAGTTGCATCTTTACCACAAGAAGTAATCATTGTGCTATTCCCTCCTGGATGTGAACCAAAGAAACTTGTAATATTATAAACCTTGCCACTTATTAACATCCAGCAATCTGTTTGTTTGTTATGGGTAGCTATTTCTTTCATATCTAAAGTTAAATTACCAGATGGAGCTATTACTTTAGTAGTCGTAACATTTTTAATAACATTAGTTACAGGAGAAACTGTTGTTGGTGTTGGAATACTTGTTTGAGTAATAGATGAATTTGTTTGTGTAACTTTTTGTTGACCTATTGTTTGATTTAAATCACCAATATAATAATTATTTAACAAATTGTGAGCAGAAGATGAATGACCTGAATTACTTCCGTTACTACTTGTTGCATATGGGTCTTTTGTCATATAAGCATTTGTGGCATCTGTTCCACAAGTTGCAGCCATAACCCCAGAACCACCAGGATGTGACCCAAAGTAACTTGTAATATCGTAAACTTTATTACTTATAATTAACCAACAATCTGATTGTTTATTATGAGTAGCAATTTCTTTATTACTCAAAACGATAGTCTTTCCTCCAGATGTAATTTGATTTATTGTATTTTGAGCTGAACTTCCAGTTTGAGATCCTGCTATTATTTGACTATTTTTGGTGTCTTGATAAAAAACTAATCCAGCAACAAGAACAGCAGTTACAACTACTCCAAAAATAAATAAAGATATGGTTGATAGATTTTTCATAAATTAAAATTAAAGTTTTCGTAATGAATTTTTTTAATATCGACACCTAATGATAAAAATTGATTTTTTAATCCTTCCATAAATGCAGGTGGTCCACATAGAAAAATATCTTTACTTTCTAAATCTTTACTTAAATTGGCTACAACTCCAGCGTTTATATAGCCGTTCAAAGATGCAGCCCATAAATTGAATCTAAAATTAGGTATTTTTTGTGAAAGTTCTTGTAAATCATTTAAATAAACAGCTTCTTTATTTTCTTTTACACTGTAATATAAATCAATAATATAATCTCTCTCTAAACTTTTTGCCATACTTAAAAACGGAGTAATACCGATACCACCAGCAATCCAAATTTGATTTTTATTTTGAATATTCTTATAAGAAAAATTACCATATGGTCCATCAACTAAAACACTATCATTAATCTTTAGATTAATTAATTCATTAGTATAATCCCCTAAATTTTTAATAGTTATCTTTAAATTACTTTCAACATTAGAAGATGATATTGAAAATGGATGAGACTCAGATGAAACTTTTCCATTTATAAATTCAAAAAAAGCAAACTGACCAGGATTAAAAATCATTTTCTTATTTAATGGCTCCATTTCTATTTCCAAAATACTTTCATTTAATTGATTAACATTTTTAACTTTATATTTTAATTTTTTTACTAATAACCTGCCCAAAAAAGCCTTATTGAAGCTTACTAAAAGACCTATGATAGCTAAAGATAAGATGTAATATCTTAAAAAGTTATTTCTTGAAACATCACTAGAAATAAAAAATGTATGTAAAATAGCAAAAATAAAAACTATTACCATTGCTTTATGAGATATTTTCCAAACATGATATTTTAATTTTATATAAAATGTTAATGACATTAAAACAATCATTAAACCTAAGGATATTATGCCCCAAGTAATAGGAGCATTTATAAATGGCACAAAAAATAAAGCTGCTTCTTTTATTGAAATAGTTATAAATTTAATAACTAAAAAAAGAGGATGAAACAAAAGTAAAGAAAAAGATATTGCTCCTAATTTACTATGATTAATATAAACTTTATCTAATCCTTTAAAATATTTATCTAGAAATTTAAACCGTCCAGCTAAAATAAGATTAATAGAAAACAATACCATTCCAACTAATCCAAAAATTTGTCCTAAACTGGTGGTAGTTGCGTTTAAATCAAAAAATCGCACACCAAGAGGCTGCATAAAAAACCAAACAACAACTGGAATAAATGACAAAATGGCTATTATAAACATGTTTATATTATATCAGTAAACATAACAAAATATAAATTAAAAAAATAACCATAATCTTAAAATAACCATAATTTATATAATTGTTTTTATCGATAAAAATGATATAATCATCAATATTATGAAATATCTAGTTACAGGTGGTTGTGGTTTTGTTGGATTTCATTTGGCAAAAACATTACTTGATAGAAATAACGAAGTAGTTATTATTGACAATTTTAATGACTTTTATGATCCAGAAATAAAAAAACAAAGGGCCAACATTTTAACCAAAGCTATAATATACAAAGAAGATATTTTAAATCGTGATAAATTAGATTCCATATTCAAAGAACATAATTTTGATAAGGTTATTCATCTTGCTGCTCAAGCCAATGTTCGTATTTCAGTAGATCATCCAGAATTATATGTGGAGAATAATATTGTTGGCACTTTTAATGTTTTTGAATGTTGTCGTAAATACAATGTTAAAAATACTGTTTTTTCATCAACTAGCTCAGTTTATGGTAATAACGAAACCCCATTTAATGAAAATCATCATATAGACAATAAATTATCTATATATGCATATACAAAAAGAAGTAATGAGCTTTTGGCTAAAATCTATAATGAAACTTATGGTTTAAATATTATTGGATTAAGATTATTTAATGTTTATGGAACCCATGGACGCCCAGATTTAGCTTTTTATATATTTACTGAAGCAATATTAAATGAAAAACCAATACAAATATATGGCACAGGTAGCACAAGACGTGATTTAACTCATATTTCTGATGTCGTTGAAGCTATTATTTTAGCAGCTAATCTTGTTACTAATTATGAGGTTATAAATATTGGTAATAATAATCCAATTAGTATAGAGGAATTAATTGAATTAATATCTAAATATTCTGGACTTAAGGTTAATAAAACATATCATCCTAAACATCATTCAGATATGGATATTACTTTTGCTGATATTACAAAAGCAAAAAGACTTCTTAATTGGGAACCAAAAATAAAAATAGAGGATGGAATAGAAGAACTTGTACTCTGGCATAAAACAAAAAAATAATATAAAAAAATGAAAATATTATATTTATTACAACAATTCCCAAAGATGAATTCTGAGACATTCATTTTAAATGAAATGATTGAATTAGAAAAAATGGGTCATGACATATGGGTACTTTCTGATACCACTAATTATTATGATGATTTAAAAATACATTCACTTATTACTGAAAACAATTTCATGAAGAAAGTAATTGGTGGTGAATCTTATTCAAGAGGTATACATAAATTAATTGATTTTTCAAAAAGAGTAACTTTAGATTTTATTTATTATCCAAAACCAACATTTAAAAATATAAAATCTATATTTGTAAATAATCACTATTATCAAGATAATAATATTTGGTCAAAGCTTGATAATTATCTTATTTTAAGAAAACTACCTCAAATAAAATTTGATGTAGTCTATTCCCCATTTGCTCACATAGAAAAGATTGATAAAGGTATTTCTATAGCAAATATAGTTGGGGCTAAATTTACTACCGCTTTTAGAGCCCTTGAATTGTATGGGTATAAATGTAGAAAAGATATAGTTACATATGATAAAATTTTTTCAGGAATTGAAAACATTGCTACTATTTCTGAATTTAATAAGAAACAACTTGAATCTGTGCTTGGGTTAAATAAAAAAATATCTATTATTCACAGCTCAATTGATCCTGAAAGATTTAAACCATCTACTAAAAAAAATATAAATAATAAAACTCAAATTATAACAATTGCTAGGTTTGTTGAAAAAAAAGGAATTATTTATTTACTTGAGGCACTTTCAATCTTAAAAAAGAAAGATGTGCCATTTGAATACACACTAATAGGAGACGGCCCACTAAAAGATGAATTATTAAAAAAAATAAAAGAATTAGAAATTGAGTATGTTGTAAAAATATTTCAACCAATGAAACAAGAAGATGTTAAAATACTTTTAGAGCAATCTGACATCATGGTGTTGCCTTGTATTATTGCAGAAAATGGGGATAGAGATATTTTAGCTAATGTTTTAAAAGAATCAATGTCAATGGAATTACCAGTTATAACTAGTGATATTTCTGGAATAGAAGAATTAATAACTGATCATCAAAATGGATTACTTGTACCAGAAAAAAATCCAGATGCTTTAGTTGTTGCCATTTTAGAACTTATAAATAATCCAGAATTATCAGAAAAAATCAGTAAGGCTGGTAGACAACAAATAATAAATCATTTCAATGTTCACGAAGAGGTTAAAAAATTAAGTCAATTCTTTAACGATGTTATTAAATCTGATTTATAAAAAATATTTTATTTTTTATTAAATTTTTCTAAGGTAATTTCTATTTCTTTTTTGATTTTTTCAATAAATATTGTTGTATCAAACAAAGATGCATGTTTTTGACAAGGAATTATATACATATTAGGATTACCTTTTAATTCTCCTGTTATCTCTTTTACAGAATTAACTATTTTATTTGAATCAATATCGTCTATAAGTTTACCAGTAGTTGGTATAACCGTTTCTTTATATCCCCCTTCATTTGGAGCAATTACGGGCTTACCAGAAGCCATTGCTTCTATAACCGTCATACCAAAATCTTCATTAACAGAGGTTGTTATAAAACCCTTACATTCTGAATACAATTTTTTTAATTCATCATTTTTAACCCAATGTAACAAGAGGACATTTTCTGGTTTAATTTTTTCAATATATTTTTTATAGATCTCAAATTGAGGTACATTTTTTTCATAACTACAAACAATTATTAATTTTTCATCTGGTAAATTACGAAATGCTTCTAATTGTAATTCTAATCTTTTGTGAGTTACTAATCTGCTAACTGAAAGCCAATAATCTTTTGATTCTTTGTTTTGATATTTAGATGTTTCTATTGGTGGATATATTATTTCTGCATCTTTTTTGTAATATTTTTTGATTCTTTGTTTTGTATTATTTGAATTACAAACCCAAGAATCAACTGATTTAGCATATCTAAGAGTTAATTTTCTATTAAACCAAACCCATATTCTATAAGGTGAGACTTTCCATGGTTTTAAAATTTCTTTCTCTATAAAATTAATGAATTCCCATAATTCATTTAAAGGGCTATGGGCATACCACATATTTGGATGATTATTAACAACTCCAGACATTGCCCAATCGCCAGAAATAATATAAAAATCATATTTATTAGATAAATTTAATAATCTGAATTTCAAAAAGGCTAATTGTTGTCGAAAAGGTGCTTTATTGGGTATTTTACCTATAGAAAATATTCTACTTAAAGTATCTTCAAAACCCATTTTTTTAATTTTATCTTTATCAATATTAGTTGTATATAAATCTGCATTAAGTTCCCTCACTAATGTAAGTGTTACTATTTCTGCTCCTCCAATGTTGTCCATGAAATTATGAAGAACAGCTATTTTCATATTTTTTTAATACCTAAAATACTAAACATAAAAGAAGAAAAGAAAGTTTGTACTCCAAAAACTATTAGAGTAAGTCCTATTATGGATTCTTTGATTTCATCAAGAGAACCTAATCCAGAGTTAATCCATCCTTTAAAAATAGATATATAAATGAATCCACCTATAATTATTATTAGGGTACCTATTAAAATAGTTTTTTCAATAGTAATATGACGAAATATTGATTCAATAAATCTATTAGTATCCCCTAAATGAGTAATGGCATATATTTTTGAAAAAAGAGAAAATAATATAAGCTGATATCCTAATATAATCATTAATGAAAAAATAAATATAGGATGTGAGTAAAATTTAATACCTAAAATAACAGGTTCATAAAAATAAAAAATGGACATTAAAATTATTCCACTTAAAAAAATAATAAGACCTGGTAAAAAGAATAAAATTAATGGTGAATAAAGTAAAATGAAGCGTAAGTGTCTCCATCCATCAGCCCAAGAATTTAATTTTGATTCACCTATTCTTTTTCTGTATTCAATAGGAATTTCTGTTATTTTTAAATTTTTCTTGGTAGCACTAATAATCATCTCAGAAGCAAACTCCATACCTCCTGTATATAAATCTAACTTTTTTAAAGCATCATGTGATATAGCTCTTGCTCCACAATGAATATCATGTATTTTTACTCCAAAAAATAATCTAACTAAAAATGATAAAAATGGATTACCTATATAGCGATGTAACCAGGGCATCGAATCATCCTCCATTTTATCTGAAAAACGATCCCCTATTACTAAGTCATAACCTTGTTCAAGCTTTTTTATAAAATTTGGTATTTGAGAAAAACTATAAGTACCATCAGCATCAGCCATAAATATGTATTGGCCATTTGCTGTTGCTAACCCTTTTAAATAAGCAAAACCATAACCTCCTTTTTCCTCATTAACTACAATCAACTCAGGAAAGTTTTTTTTATAAACTGAAAGTATAGAAGCAGTATTATCTGTTGAATTATTATTAACAACAATAACTTCTGCATTTAGAGAATTATCTTTTATTGTTTTTTTGATCTCATCCAAACAAGATTCAATTGCTTTTTCTTCATTTAAACAAGGTAAGATTATACTGATTTTAGTATTTGAATTCATAATTAAAATTCGAATTTATATAAATGTAAACCCTCACTACTTTGACCAATTTCAGTAAATTTATCACAAGAAAATTGATTAGAGTATACGTATTTAAGGTGGTACTTTATAGAAGCATTAATTTTTTCTTCACAAGATTTATTTATAAATTCACTATATCTTAAAAAATCGTTTGTGATAATTGAGGCTTTTGAATCTAATGGGTAATTATTTGTTGAAACACCAATTACTAATCCTTTCCAAGGGATAGAAATAAATCTTTCTTTGGAGATTGAACTAAATAATTTAATATCATCTCCTGTGAGAAAATTACCTGCTGGAGCACTTGGTTTTAAGGATATATTTGAATTACTAACTCTTAATTCTAATTTTTTCCACGCTGAACTATCAGTATAAGAAAAAGAAAGAATTAAAAAAATAATAATTACAAATAATTTAGCAAATAAAATGGTATATTTATTTACATAAGATTTATATTTTCCTAAAATATATTTAAATATTTCATCAAAACCAAAACCTACCAATATCATCAACAAAAATGATGTTAAAACAACTACTCGAGAATAGTCAATTATAAAATAATATTGAGAATAAGAATAAAACAACCATAAAGACAATCCTAATATAGTAGGAGCTAATATAACTATATTTTTTTTAATAATTATTTTAATTAACCCAATTAAAGCGATAGGTAAAAGTATTATAGGGATTATGTTCCAAATATAATAAGTTGGTATTCCACCATCAAGATTTAATCTCCAGATACTACTAAAAAAAATGTTAGATAATTCTTTAATATTATTGCCTTGACTGAAAAATATAATGCCTATAATTAAAATAAGTGAAACAAAACTAATTGATAAGATTTTTATTTTATTGATTAATTTTAATTCTTTTTCAAATATAAGATACGCGAGATATGTGATAACAACAAAAACAATCATAGGTGGATATAATAATAAAGACAAAATACTCATTATTAAAGAAAAAATGTGTTTATGATTACAAAGCCCAATTAAACTTAATAGAAATAAAATAGTTCCCCCTATAAATGGAATTAGATACCAAATACCAGGTAAATTTAATCCATTAACTATAAAAGGAACACAAAGAGTCGCTATAATTGAGGCAAACATGCCTATTTTCAATTGTCTTAATAAAATAAAAATTAACAAACAAATAATTGCTCCAGTGATAATGGAAAAGAAAGCATAACCAAATAAAGGAGAGATATTTAGAATTAAAAATAATTCAGAGATTAGGGAAAAGAAAAAAATAAAAATATTTGGAAAATTACTATATTTACCACTTTCAATAAGAGGATTTACAATAGGTAAAGCATTATTATTAATACTGTAATTAGAAAATGATACACCTATCCATTCGTCTGAAAAATATGGGTAAGGATATGATTCATGAGAAACCGTTTTATAATTACCTATTACACTAACTGTTCCTGTATAAAAAAAATGAACTGACCAAAGTTGAAAAATTATAATAAGAAATGAAAAAATTACAAACCAATTAAAATTTAATTTAAAAGAAATATTTGGAGACTTATAACGCAATATATATAAAGTAGCTAAAGCAATTATTGAATGTATAGTAATAACAACAGGGTAAAGAAAAAAATGGAAAAATTGAGTCAAAAAAGCAACACATAAGTGAATAGCAATTATGGAACCCAGAATATAAATAAAACCTAAAACATGATTTTTAAAACGAAAAACCAACAAAAAAGGGATTAGAACCAAAACAAGACCCAAAAAAGTTAAAATCATAGCATTAATGATATTATAAATAACTTAATTAATCAATTTTTCAAAAACAAAAACTGAGGTAAATTCATAGTCGTGAATACACTCTTTATTTTGCGGAGGATGTGAGATTCGAACTCACGGTCCCGATTAAAGGACGACGGTTTAGTAAACCGTTGATTTAAACCACTCATCCAATCCTCCTCGCGTTACTCGTCGGAATGTCTTCGTGCCCTCCCGGGCCCTTCCCTCAAGTTTATGCTTTGCACATTTACTTGTCGGCATAAAAGCCGAACGGATGAAATATAAAGCAGTTTATATTTCATATTCAATCCTCCATCTAAACTCTGCTTATATTAGCATATTAATTTAATAAATAAAATAAAATTGAGAAATAAGGTTAATTATGTTACTTTGTATTGATGGAGCCGTGTCAGAGTGGTCTAACGTACCTCTTTGCTAAAGAGGCAGGGTGTAAAAGCCCTCGGGAGTTCGAATCTCCCCGGCTCCGCAATAAAATAATGAACCCTATATTAAAATATAGGGTGATTTATTTTATAGGAAGACAGTGGATTCGAATCAAGGACA
>Ga0302271_10002687_pt1 | contig 15758 bp, 9 predicted proteins | sample III_Bog_N1_1_FD_198767 | JGI IMG/M metagenome (GOLD analysis project Ga0302271, IMG submission 198767) | Peat permafrost microbial communities from Stordalen Mire near Abisko, Sweden - III_Bog_N1_1 | ecosystem: Environmental > Terrestrial > Soil > Wetlands > Peat | place: Sweden: Abisko...
AACCCCAACCCCAACCCCAAGTAATTAAATATATTTTTCTTAATATCAATATTAAATTAGCTTTGAAGATAATTGCTAAACCTTCAACTCTTCATTCTATTCATTTTACCATTTATTGTTGGAAATGATTTATGTCGTAGTTATTTAACCCTTAAACATTCAAGAAATGAGGTCATATTTTATGATAAAACTAGTTTTTTTTCTTTATCTTAACTTCCTTTTTGCTTATCTTATCTCATTAGGGAAAACTATGATCACCAACAAATATGAAAAAAAAACAAATGTAAAATAATAATATCAACTGCATTATCATCTTTATCAGCATCACAAAAGACTGAATCATGCCTCCCTCCCCATTTTCCAAACAAGTCTGATCAATCCTAGGAGGTGGACATGACTCCGTCCTTTACAATGCTATTTTATTATTTATCGTCTCAATAAAATGCATTTTGTATTAGGGGAGGGAAATGTTGATGGGTTGTGGAAGGCTGAAAAGAGATATTGTCGTACATGCGATGGAAGAATGAATATATTCGTGAAAGCTTTGTGCTCTAGTCTGTGGGGTGTCTAAAGAGAAATTCCTAAAATGCATCAGATCAGAGAGTTCTTTCCGAAAAATGGGACAGATGCGTTGCTTAGTTCTAAAAGTTAAGAATCGGCGACTTGGTGATTCTAGGGGTTGGGAAAATGAGGATGGAAGCCAAGAATATTCGTGAATTCTGCATTTTTAGAAGGCATGATCGAATTATCACTTTAGTTATCTGCAATTTAACTATTTTGGCAGAATTTTTAAGCCGAATTCACTGGCGATAATTAGATGTCGAATAAATTCTGGAACGACATTTTGAAGTTGTGATCAGTGATTTGGCTTACAAAGCCATTCAGCTGCTAAGGAGGCATGGAAAGCTGAAGAGATGGAGGTCTGAAATGAGTTTATTATTATTTGTTTTGTTGAACTGAGAGAGTATCCGGACGATGAGAGAACATAGCCTTAAATTCGCTGCTATGAACATTCCTAGCATCTTAGATTCTTTCCTGCACACTGCTGCTGTTGTGACTGTTTCTGCTGCTACTGGCACTGTTGTGGTTACTCTCACTGCTCTCAACGCGATGGGCAGGTAAAATAGTTTATGCTACTGCAGGTTTTCTCGTTGAAGCCTTATCGAGTTACGTTCTGAGATGAATGATATGATCGGCCAATTGAGTTGATTGATTCAAATGTGCATTCACTGCGCTCTCCACTTGATTGCATTTCTCTTAGAGATACGCATTGGAAGCATTGAGTCGATTTAATTCAGCGAGAACGATGGATATATCTTAGCTAAGTTCGCTAGAGAATTCCCTTTTGAGTAATTTATTTCGAAGCCTTAAGACACTTTCACTCACAGTGAGGTTGAGTGGCTATAATGTGTCCTAAGAGATGCTTGAGCCTTCCTCTAAGTTATTCTTATTTCCCTAATAATTTGAATGAGAATTCTCAGATTCCTTTAGTTCCTCTTATTATTTTAATTTATCACTAACAACTCGATTGAAATTTTCACTTAATTCCTCATAAGCTTTGACCATTTCACTCCCAAATTGTCTCCATTTTTGTTGTTCTTCTTACCAGTTCTCATGCTCCCTTGAGTTAAATTCATTTTCATCTCTAGTTAGCTACAGTTCTCGAACATTTTGCTATTATTATTCTTGTTCTTTTTTATGGATATCTTTAAGTTCTTGCAGTTTTTAGATTCTCTCATTATTCTTTCCAATCCTCGTGAATTCACTTATAGCAGCATCATTTATTCGACTTGTTACTGCTCCTTTAATCTAGGTGACCATCTATTTGTAGTTATTCGATAAATTCTTTGCCCTTGCAGACTTAAAAAATGGCTCCACATTACTGATATTTTTAGCATCTTTCGAGGAAGTTCGTTTGGTTGTAGTTGATCCGACTTTCTTTTATTAGCTCCTGTCTAACATATTATTGTTGTTGCTGTTGTTATTTTTATCACTGCTATTTAAACAACTGAAGTTATTTGTTTTGCCATTATCAGCTTTAGGATTACTAACATTATTATTGTGGAAGCTTGAATTACAATTGTTCAATCTGGAGTTATTGCTTTTGAAACTTCGATAGGTACTTTAGACATCTGGCTTTGGAGACATCTATACACTATTCTTCGATTGGCTTTGAAGATATAATTTAGGTGATTTCTTCTTTTCATCAAGATTGCTAGGTTAAGCAAGGAATAAACTGTTTTTCTAGTGTAACTTTAGGTTTTTCGGGGTAGAATTAATTTCATTTTTAACTGCTAAATGTAAGCTAATTCCTGGTTACTTCTGCGCTTATTGAACTACACTGCTTGACTTATTATTCTCATCTATTAAAGCCAAACCAACAGCAGATTTATTCAAAGATGAAGGTGCATTTCCCTCAACAGATTTGTAATTATTTTTATTCAATCCTAGCGTTTGATTTAAAGGCGTCGGAGAGGGTGGTTGATCGTTCACAACATGCTCATTCGAGCTCATTAGAAACTTAGAATCAAGGAAGTATTCTAGCTTGCCACTAGCAAAGGATTACAGCTTCGAACTGGCTAGACTCTAGAGAGTATTCGCTGAGCTTAACATGGATAGTTATTTAGCATTTTATTTTTCATTTTCAGAGTAGTTTTTGCATGAAGTCAATCCAGTAGAACCCGAGGAATTTTAGATCTTAATGTTGTTAATCTCATGGGAGTTAATGCTGTTATTGTTGTTGTTGTTTTTGCAACTGTAGCTGTTGCTGTTTTTGTGAGTGTATCCATTGTTTTTGCATTCTCCAAAAGTCTGTAAAGATAAGTTATTTAGCTTTCTTTTTGCTGAAGTAGTAGAATTCGATGAAAGTTATATTTCCACTCCCTTCACATTGCAATTAGGGTTGTTGTGGCTCAAGTGCTGCATTTCAACGACATTAGCTAGACTTGGCTTGAGAGGCTTCATTTAATTTGGTAATAATAATTGTTAGATTTTAGGTGATTCCTTCTCGAATATTTAGTTATTTGAAGAATTCACTTCATTAAAAATGTTATTTTTTTGAGATTTCCAAGCTAATTCATTATCTATCAAACTGTTATCCTGTTGCACTTGACATTAGCTGAGATCGCTTTCATTAGAAGCATCATGCAATTACTCAAAATGAGCTGGATTGTTGTTGGAATTAACAGGATTCTTGTCAGAAACGATGTGACTTTGTTAAACTCGCTGCTGCAATCCTTACTTTTAACCTGAAGCATGTTTGATTCTAAGTTGCTCAAAGGTAATTTCTTCATTTCTTTCATGCTCAGGTTCATCCATCATCACAGATTTCCAAGCATCTTCTTTATTTAATTCCATCGATTGTCTTTCACCCTCGAAATTCTAGATATCCGCTAGTGTTATCTCTCTTGGGATTTCTTTCTTATTGCCATATGATATTTCCTGCTTGATCACATTAGGGTTACAATCCTCTTCATCTTTTCTCTTATTGAACTCTCTGCAACTCTATGGAAACTATTTCCAATAATCAAATTCAAAGATTATTCCAACATGAAATGCGGAGTGTTTCTAAACAATAAATTGACTTTGTTTTGAAAAATGAATAAATATCTATTTATGATCGCGCGCATACAATATCTTGAAACTTCTAAATGTTGAAGACATTCTCGCTGTTTTTCTTAACTTCTCGATATTTTTATAGCTCCTGTTTAATAAGGTTAATTTTCTAAGCATTGTGAAACTCTATGTCAGAAGATTTCACTTCAGGTGTGGTTTGTCTCTTCATAATGTTTGGTCTTGTTTTTTGCAGCCAATCGAACTCGCGCTAAGCTTGATAAATACTAATTTTGTCACTGTGAAATATCAACGACTAGCAATAATATCAACATCCTATTTTAATAAAATTAACGATGAGAGCTTGTTTTTTCATGAGATTGTTAGTACAATTTCAGAAAGAAGAATGAATTAATTTGAACTGATTGAAAGGGAGTAGAAGAGGTGGGGTGGGGAGAGAAAGTTTAAAGAAGATTTTGGTAAAATTGCAATTGCATATTATTCCAAAAATCACTACAGCAAAGTGCAAAGTGACAGAATTCATCTACATTTGAATAGAACAGATGAGAGATCCAAGAAAATTAAATTTACCTGAGAAAAGCATCATCTATTCTAAATGTGTTAGAAATGCAAGCAAATAAATTGTTAGACAGAATTCATAAATAATCTAAAATTCAATGATTAATAATACAAAATACTTTTTCTCACCTTCACTCTGGTTGTTCCTGAATTCTAATCAACAACTTTGAAATTATTTTAGCTCCATTTATTTAACATTTTCAAATAATTTGAAAACGAAATGAGCCAATAGTATTTGTTGAGAAATTAGAAAAGAACACTTATGAATTTGGCATAGCTAAATAAAAACCCAAAAAAGCTTTTAAATTCTTACAATAAACCCCTATTGAATTCCCCCATGTTTTGTTACTTCAACTCAATAAATTCAAACTACCATATTTAATTAAATATTATTCGAAATTTGCTTTTTTATGAGTAAAAGTTTGCTTTCAACAAAAATTATTTTTCTTCCCTTTAGATATGGTATAGTCGCTTTCATTCTATTATGTTCGATTTAAACAAACATTTATCATATTGTTCATTATTCTTCCTTGACTTGAATGTTGCTTTTCTATTATTTTCCTTGCTAGATTGTCTAATTCATTCCTTATCTCTTTTTCTGAGGATTTTCTTTTCTTTCATTTTATTCTTCTGTATCCAAATGTATTGAAACCAATGATTGACTCTCTTCTTATCTTCTTTTCTAACTTTTATCAACCCTTTCCAACCCTTATTATTTCTACAGTGCCATAGATTCAGTTTTGACATAATTCTTATAGTCCTTATAAGCAGTCGATTATTCTGATGCATTCCCTCCTTCTGTCTGCTTTGTCTTGGGCCTCTAAACAGGCTAGCTAAACTAAGCAATGTTAAAAGGTGTTGCCTTAACTTAAGCCTTTTCCTTTTAAATTGTCTACTCCACACTTCCCATTAAGCTTTCTGCATTCGGATGCCACACTTTGCTAGTTTTACTATTATCAACTGATCCACCCAATTTGATCTCATTCTGCTTGCATGATTTTTGTATCAGAAATTTCAGATAATCCTACGCAAATGGCCATTTTTCCAAATTATACATGTGGATTACACCAATCATTGGATTGTAGAACGATATAAACTTTATGTCAATCCCCTCCGATGCCTTGATCATAGCTGCATATGCGAGTACCTGCAGTAAGAATAATTAAATATTTACAACAAAATAATAGCAAACAATAAAATTACTTGAAGAATGTACTCCTTGGTGATGTACTTATACTGGGATGCTTTTATCTCATAGATGGTATCATCAGCGAGCAAACTGATTTCCCCTTTCAGTAGTGTGCCATTAAATATCTAATGTTTGACTCTGAGTCTTGAGTAATTGAATTTCTTCAAATAAATGATGAATTTTGAAATGTTTTCAACCATATTATTAGGATTAATAAGTGTAAGGTCATTCCTATACAGTACTTTCCTAGCCATGTCAAGTAATTGCTAGCACTTGCTGACTTAGTATATATCAAAGAGAATGCTATTTGTCAATATTTCTTGATTCAAATAATTATTGAATCCGCTAATGAAATGTTTCTTATCGAAATCTTCAGGGAAATATTCCTTCATTTGGGAGTTATTCTCGTCCACAAAAATGTGCTAAATCATGGAATAAGTGATTTTATTTAATTCCTTGAAAGCTTTGATAGAAACGAACATCTCCTCTAGGATCTATGAAGTAACTGGACAGCGAGTAGTATAGCCGTCTTCTTTTTCCGATTCCTCTTCATGCGGTTTAAACATATGGAAGAAATGGAAGGCATTCACGAAATCCTTAGGTGTTTCCATCTCTTCAAAGCTGAGTTACTTGCTGCTGAAGAAATCGCTGTATTTTGTGATAATTTCGGCTTTCTCGTTTTTCCAGCAAAGACTGAAGAGAACTTTTCTAGCATAATCACATTGATATGCATTTTCAGCCTTCAACTGTTCGCCTAATAATCTCTGAATGTATCTAAAAAAACGATTAACAAAAATGAAAAAAATAATGTTATTTCGGAATAACCATACAAATCGATGAAGATAGTCAAATCAGCAAAGAGGTTATGATGTTTGAGTTCATTTTCATTGAAATCGCATCGAGAATGCAGCATTATTTGTTCAGCCTCACGTAGACCAATCAGAAATCGTTGAACTTCATTGAAATCCTTGTGATCCATTTCTTCAATGATTTTGACCACGTTAATGTCTTTCTCGTATTCTTTTTCGATTTATTCTTCAAATCATCATGAAAAAACAATAGATTTCATATGAGAAAATTAGTATGTAAAATTAAGAAAAATGAAGGTTTGCATCTTTACCTGAATCGAAATTAATGTCAGTTCCAACAATTTCTAGATCTTTTACAAAGAGATCTTCACTGATATCTGCAAAAAATCGGCAGACCTGTTTGTTAAGCAAGGAACAAAAATATCTTAGGCTTTTTTAATCTTCAACAAAACCCCATTACTTTATGACATTTAGAAGTTTTTGTCATGGAGAAATTCAATTCACTGATAGCCCTTGTGCAGCCGACATAGAATAACCTTCTGCATTCTTCCAATCTCGTTAAAGATTAATGTGGGTCTCTTATGAAATTAGTCGGGAAATACTCATCGTTGACGCCTATAAAAAAAACAACTTTCCATTCTAATCCCTTCGCTCGGTGAATTGTGCTGAGAGTGATCCTGTCGAGTTTCTTCTCAATGGCAATCTATCTAAGTTATTGAGTTTATGTCGCATTTTCACTCGAAGACGATCCGTTTCCGATTAGTGACACATAGAGCAATTACGAATGCTCATTCTTTTGGTTATGCTTCTCTAGAGCTTCCTCAAAGAACTTCAAGGGTTGATTTGTGGGGCAAAGTATAGCAATCTCACACATCTTGTAAGTATCGAGTTTCTGCTTAATCTACTTAATGATCTCATCGTTTTAGTTGTACATGCCTTTGAAACACTGCAGATACGGTTTGTTCTCTTCTTAGAATTGCTGCTCAGCTGGTAGCGGATTTTCTATATCCATGGATTCCCCGTTGGTACTGATAGTGCTACTATCATCATTGGTTTTATTGTTTGCAGATGATGCAAGAGTACTGTCATTTAGAGTGTTATTTTGTGTCTGAATAGGAATAAGTCTATCCTGATGTTTCATACTTTTTTAGATGAGATTAGTAGATCCAGCAATGATCATATTGGAGAACAATGTGATAGGCTTGGAGCATCTGAAATTAGTGGAAAGCATATAAGTTTTTATTGAAGAACCTTAAAACCGTTTGATATCGTTGTCGATACGAGTCTAGATTATGTCTATTTGGCTGTCACGCCAGCCATAGATGTTCTAAGCGTCATCACCTTGAAAAAATAAAGAATTAAGAGAATAGTAAATTGTTGTTTTTGTTCGTCCTCAAACCAAAACTAATGCAAATCGAAATTCCCATAAAATTTGCTTTATTTTGATTACCGATAACAATGAGGTAGCACCCATGTTTCTTGAACAGCATGAGTATGTCATACTGCAATTAGTTGACATCTTGAAACTCATCAAAGAAAAAGTACTTGTATTTATCGAGCACATATTTGATTCCTTCCTTTGTTTGGAGAAATTTAAACAGCTCAAAGCAGTATTCCTTCACACTCAGTCCGAATTACTTCGCTTGAATCGACTGCTTCTCCTTGATGAACTCCGAATACAATCGAAATGCTATTTTATCAATATTGCCAATCTCAATGAATTTCACTTCTTTCTCACCTAGAAGTTCTTTCGCTCTGTTGTAGATGTGCCTGCCTGCTTCAACGTTGAAGGTACTCACGATGATGCTCGCAGGATCAACACCGCTGTCGACTAGGTATTTCAATCTCGCTACTAGTGTTGTAGTCTTGCCGGATCCAGCACAGGCTATGATTTTCTAGTCTTAATGCATATCTGATGTAATAATCCGTAACTACTCTTCACTGGGTCGAAGCGTGCATAGTTCTCCACTTTTATTGTGGTAATTTATGACTTCATATCGACCTATGACTCCAGGGATGTTTTTATTGTTTTGACTGGTTCCATGGGAAGATTTGTAGTATTTTGATTTTTTTGGTGCGGTCTTGGTTTATGGCAGATTTCCATTGTTTTTGGTAGCTGATAAAGTAGATGGAACATCTAAGCTACTGCTCTCGTTGCTTGGTGCTTTATATTTATACATTTTTGTGTTCTTTTTATGTATTGTTGAGTTAAGATTCGGAGCTTGATTTATTTGTTTTCAAGACTGAGTATCGGGAAATACTTATATGTTAAAAGATGATTTCGATTTATCTAGAACTTGCCGCTATTAAATTACTATGTTGTCTCATAATTCTAAGATAACCTCATCAGAAATAATCAGGAGGTAATTTGAATTTAATATGATTATGTTTAATTTCAAGGACAAGAAATTGTATGAAGAGTGTTGATTTAAATTAATTAGAATTCATTGGGGAGGGGATGCAGTTGTAACTTAATCAAAGAATTAAATGAGCTTGTTGAGAAAGATTTTATTGTTGGATATTTTTTTAATTTTTTTAAGGTTTTGGAGTAGATTAAAGGGAATAAGAGTAAACAAATCTAGAATCAGAAATCAATAAATTAAATAACCTTCTTGGAAATTATGCAACATTTACAAGAAAATAATGGTTTTTTTTAAGAAACCCGTTGAGTTGATTATAAATAAACGCTTGTGCTTACTCAATTTATGATTCTGTAGATAGAAGATTAAAAATGGCAACACAAATAGAGGTATTTTTAATCTTTAAATGCCAACACTCATTTTATCTTTCATAATCTCTTCTGATAGATAAACGCTCACTGATTGAACTTGAAACATTCCATTTTTTGCGTTAATCTTCATGGTGTTGTTTCTTTATTTATTTCCCATGACTGAATTCTTGAAAATTTCACAAATTCAAATGAAAATATTCTAGATTGACTAATTTGATGAGTAAGAGAATTGTCTTCTATTAGAAGTTAATACCTTCTGTAATATTTTCCTTAATTTCTGTTAGTTTCTTTAGATTAACTAAAATAAATATAAAGTTAATTCAAAGGATCGATTTTCTATTTAAAACGATCAAAAATCCTCAACTTATACAAACTTTTATACTAACTTCATATTGAAAATAATAGTACTTCTGTTGACAATCTTCTAAAATCGAAATTAAAATCTCAAGAAAAAGAGAATGTTCCGTCGAAATATCATATTGATTCAACTAGAATAGCCTCAAACATGACGTGGTGCAAATGTGAGTGTGTTGAGATGAGATGTTGCTTTTAAATTAGTATGCCTTTATGCTAGGATTTTCATTGGAAAATATTTAACAAAAAACACAAAGAATAGCCAGCTATGCATCTAGCTATTATTGTCAAGAGTGTGACAATAATTGGTTAATGAATTATCCTTTAGATTCTTTGACTGTCGTGTGATCGTTCCCATACTGTATGGAAAGGAATGTAAAAATAATATTGATATTTCTTGAATAAAATCCAGTGTTTTTTGAAAATCGAATAGAATCAATACTTTTTAAGGAGAAAGACTTATTTTAAGATGATGATTATTAGTCATCAAGATTCATCAAATAGTCTGATAAATTTAATTAAAAAATTATCTTTATTTGCTATTTTTATGATCTCATTTCTATTGATCTTTCAGTTTAAATAAACAAATTATTTAGTTTTTCTGAACTACCTGTAAAGGAAGAGAGAAAAATAGCTTTTGAATTCTTTTTTTAAGCTTTTAAAAGATTCTCTTTTTTTTTATGTGAAAAATGACTCAGTAAATATCTATCTTAAAGAAAAATGTCGAACAAACAATTTAAAAAAAAATCTGTGCTATTGTTTTGTTTGCTTTTTCAAGTCCGATAAATTAGTGGGAATACTTGGAAATATTCCAAGATTAACTTTCAAAAGAGTAATGAATTATTATTACCTCGGATCTTAATAATCACCCCCTCTTCTTGATGAACTACAAACTTTTAATTTAATTAAAGGTATCATTTGTTAGTAGACAAGCTGTGTACAAAAATAATGAATATCTAAAGACGAGTTTGATTTGATTAAATCAATTCTCATAAAACTGATCCTATTTACAATTTGCTTCCTTTGGGATTCACTATTCTAAAAATATTCAAAACAATCTTTTCTTTTTGTTTTAATTTTTTCATATTTTCTCTTAACAAGAATCCATAAATTTTCTACATAAACAACAATTCTATAATTAACGAACTACCTAATTATTCTCTTCATTCTGCTCTTCCTCTAATCCCTCCTATTTATCTCTCTCTTTCTTCTTCAGAATTAGAATTAGAACTTCAAATAAATTTCATCTTCCCTGAGTGAATTCGTGATATCATCTACTGTGAAATTCGATGTGACTAACGCATCTAAGACATTCGTGTGTTTTCTTTTATTAGGATCTAAACTCTATTATCCTTCTTTAGAACAATGTGTCTTTTCCTTCACAGAAAACAATCCAAAACTGCATAGCTAAGATAAAACTAAATTTATCGCACTCGATCCTAGGATCTAAGCACTTCCAAGATTATTTGCCATCACCCTATATCGCTCGAAACTCTAGAATAAATCATGATTAAAGGGGTTATAATCAATAGTTTAGATTAATAATTATCCCCAAAAATCAATGTTTTACCTCTGATAAATAAGCGATTGGTAGTCCTCTATGTTTATTCTCCAAAGCTAATGACAACACTAGCAATTTATGATGAAAACCTAGTTTTTTAATCGCATTCAATGATGGCGATGAGTACAGCAATGTGTATGCTTCTTGGATATGCTAAATTTTAACAAGATTTGTAGATTCCTTCTAGCATATTTCAACTGATTTTCTTAAAACTTTAAGTGTCTTTCGAATATCAGACGATGAAATAGCAATTTTCCTACAAGCAAAATCCACTGCAGATGGCTCAAAAACGGTCTAAACTGTCTCTAATCGTGCACGGACGATGGTTTAGATCTATTTATGACTGTATTAATTGAAAACTAATCTACGACTACCCATTCTACTTTTGATTTTCTACATCAACTACTCAGGGAGATTCATTGTGTTAGCTATACCAACGATAGTTAATCGTGATTCCCTGTGATGAGGCCACTCCATGAGATTGTAAAGCACTTCTTAATCAGATGTTACTAAGTAATCTAACTCATCAAGGAGGATAATTCTAAAAAAAGGAAAAAGAAATGGAATTAATAAATAAAAAAAGAAGTAGTCATAGTAATATTTTTCTCTTGTTTATTTAAGATATTTAAGTTCTTACATATTCTATTTCTTGAGTTATCCTTCATGCTTGTCTTGATATTTCTTGGGAAGTTTCCCTCGTGTAAACAATTCATCTACAGAACAAAAAAACAAACAATTTATAAAAATTCTTCCTAAAATCTTGAAAGTTAAAAAAGTATTCATTACTGAGAATCAAACATGCTTGATTCTTGGAGCTAGGGTTGATTTAAGCTATTTCTTTCGTCAGCACATTGTAGAGACTCTCTGGATTACTTAGTTTCATAGCATTCACGCTGATGAATTAAAAATCATCTTCTCGATCTTTCTGTAACTTCGTGACAACTTCCAGAAAACTAGCCGTTTTGCCAATTCCAGGTACACCAGAGATATCTAAGAAAATCAATATCAAAATGATTAAGGGAAAGTAGCAGCAAACAAATTAAACCAAACACACAATTGAGAGAATAATTATTTGATTTTACATAGACAATTCGATGATCCGTTGTTGTCTAATCCTTCCGTTAAAAAATCTAATATTTCCTTCTTCTCAGCTTCTCTACAAGGTATCTCCGAAGGCAGCGAATATTCCTAAAGTGTCTCAATTGCTTCATCAAAATCAGTCCTAACAGCTTCAATATTTAGTGTACTCAGCAACCCATTCTCATCTAGCTATCCTTAATTTTTCGGTTGTTTCTTAATTCTACCTTTTGAATTAATTCTAAAATGTTTTGACTTCGAATTCACAGTGAGTTACTACTACTATGTATTCGCTTTTGTTTCATTGTTGTTGTTATCATCATCACCACCTTCATCTTCACTTGAATCGGGTTATGCATTCTCGATATATTTAGTTTATTTGTCCTTTTTAGATTGCATTCTACGATCACTTTGTATTTCATTGCTACTAATACTCTTTTTCTTTCTACCTCTTTTAGGTTTTTCTTAAATTACTTAATCATTCACCTATGTGCTATCTTTTTAGCTTTCTGCTTGTTAAGTATTTTTATTACTATTACTATCACTATCATTACTTATTTTAGAATTCTTTTGTTTCTTAACAAAAAACAAATTTAAATCTATGCCTTTTTTGAATGGCACAACTGCAGAACTTTTTTTATTCTTCTCCGATCTTAATTCCTCCCTTTCCTAGTCTAATTCTTCATCTTCATTTTCTTCTTCTTCCTCTTCTTCCTCTTCTTCTTCCTCTTCTTCTTCTTCTTCTTCTTCTTCTTTTTCACTCACAGAAATATTTATTACCATATCATTTTCATTATCCTCCTGTTCATCATCATCATTTTCATTATCATCATCATCATTATCAACATCATCATCTACTTATTCCTTAACTTTTACTTATTCCTATGTTTTCTTTTGTTATTATTTCTATTTTTAAACTGCAACTTTCCCTAGAATTTCTAACTTTTAGTTCTTCATTGCTTCTTCAAATGCTTGCTCTTATTTCTTGATCAACTCTGGATTCAAAAAAAAAACTTCTTTGAACTCCTTTGGCTCAGAAGCGACAAAATCCTTGCGTTTCTTTTGTTGCTTCGTGGATAACTCATTCTCAGCTTCATTCGTTATGACAATCTCTATTTTCCTTTTTGGCTTTGCTGGAAGAGGCTACTTGGAGAGACTGTCAGATTTTGCTGTAGTCTCAGGTAGTTTCTTTTCCTATTGTTTCTCAGCTACTTTACCAGAAGAATTTTTCTACCCCTTATCTGTTAATTTACTATCTTTCTTCTTGTCTTTGTTGTTTTGCTTAGTTTCTGCAATATTATCTTATGATACCTTACTTTTAGCAGTTTTCTACTTTGTTTCTACTGATTTATCTTGTTTTTTCACAGATATTTTTTCTTATTCTTCTTCCTTTTCAGTGTTTCGTTTTCTCGATTTCCTTGAATCCTTTGTAGTTTCCTTATTTGTTATCTCCTCAATGACTGCTTTCTTAGATCCCTTTGATTTCACTTTAATTTCTTCCTCTTCTTGCTTTACTTCAATTTCTTACAAACCCTTCTTTTCCTTCTTCTTCTCTTTCTTCTCCCCCTTCACTGGAGTTGTGTCAATTGAAATACCACTACTTCTTCTGCTTTTCTTAACTACTAAACTCTCATTCTTTTCCTCTTATTTATGCTAATCTTTCTGATTCCTAGTTGCTTTCTTCTCAACTATGACTATCTCCTCCTTCACCTATTATTTCTTCTTCCCCTTCTGTTCCTCTTCTATCTCTCTAGTCTTTTTACTTCCTTTTCTTCCACTAACAATTTCCACTTCTTCTTTAACTTTCTTCCTCTCCTTTTTCTCTTCATCCATTCTTTTCCCACTTGCATTCCTTCTCCCTCTTCCTAACACTTCCTCAATTTCCTCTCTGTTTTTACTAGCATTTCTCTTAGAAACCTTCTTCTTATCCTATTCTTCTTCTTGTTCAACGTTTTTAATCTTTTAATCTTTACTTTTGGATTATTTTTTCTTAACTACAACATCAACATCAGCCATAGGAAGTGATCCTCTCCTTGATGACCTTGTCGATGCTGCTGGTTCCTCTAATTATAAGCGCTTTGGTCCCATACTTGCGTATTATTAGCTGTTCTTATTGCTTTAATACAAATTACTTAATCCTATTTTTTGGTCAGTCAGGCGCGAATCCTTTAAACTCCGCGCTCGAATATCTCAAAATCAATCCACTAAAATTTACAAATTTACCAAAAGAAATCTAAACCTATGAGTTTAATGTGAGCATTTCGTTTTTTAATTAGTTTGAAAAAAAAGAGGCCAATTCAATGTGTCTTTCTCTCTTTATCTCATCGAGATCTATTTATCTCCCTCATTATCCCCCAAAAAAGACTAAATTATCATCTCAAAAATTCTTAAAATCTTATTCTTTTTCGTTTTCTCTCTTTTATGCTTGTTATTCATCACACAAACCCCTTTAATTTTTAACATATCCTCTTTCCTTCCTTTATATTTCATAAATGGAAGAATTCTTCGATTCTGATATGTTCGTCAACCGTGAATACGAAGAGTGCTCCTTCAAATACAAAGACTGCATCCAACCCTACAAAGCATCTAAATCTGCCATGACAGACTATGATCTCACAGGATAAATCGTCTGGCGTGCAGCTGAATAACTAGCTGAATTCATCGTTGAAAATAAACATATCTTCTAGGACAAAGTTGTTTTAGAATTAGGTGCAGGAGTTGGCTTATCTGGGCTAGTCTGCGCGTAATATGCTAAATCAGTCATTATCACTGATGGGAATGAGATCATCTGTGAACTCATGAAACTTAACACTGACTATGCAGAACGCAAAAATGTCACCTCTGAAATATTTCCTTGGGGAAATTTAGTAAGCAAACTTGTTTTCCCTAAAATATGACTTTCTCTCATGATCTATTCACTCACAAATATCTCTAATAATCATTTTCCATTTGTCTTTCCCTAATAGGCTTTCCTGGAGACTCTTCATCCATCAGTCAAATTCGATATTATCATCGGAGCTGACATAATGTTTTGGCCATAATCCATTGAACCGTTAGCCATCACATTAAAGCAATTTTTAGATAAATTCCCTGATTTAGTGATCTTCTCAGCTACACGCATACGAGCTGGTGTATCAGAGAAGCTATTCGACACTCATCTAACAGAACGTGGACTTATTAGATAGGTGCTATATAAAGAAGGAGAAAATGTATTTTACAAGATATCAGCAAAGAAGACTAATCCAGAAGAAATCAAAAAAGAACAAGAAGAAGTATCTAAGTATGTCATACCACATACAAAAACAGAAGCAGTGAAGGAATGAAATAAAAAACGAGTTGGATGGAGAGAAGTAATGCGCTGTTGTGTTATTTATATTCACAAAATAAAAAATGTAAAAGATTTTGTTGATGTAAATGGTAGAAATGAGTTGTCTTTTAGAAAAAGAAATTAATGAAGTTGATGGATATCAAGAGAGATAATGACTTGTAATGGGTTTACTAGCTGTCTGTGTGTTTCTTTCAGGATTTGACAAGCTTAAGTAGATTTGATGTAGTTGCTGTGATGATTTCATTGGCTGGAATATTGCTGCTACTGATACTACGATTATTGTTGTTATTTTGAGGTGAAGGTGGCAATAATATTGGTGTTTTTTATATTGAAGATGGCTTTAGTAGTGGAGATAATTGTTTTGTAGTTAGATTATTGAAGATCTAGTGTTTGTTGTTGCTCAGAACTGGGAAATATGGGCGAGACGATATGATCTCAGTGGAAAACGAAGCTGGGAATTTACCACGAGAAATGATTGGATCTTCGAAGGAATTCGAAGGAATCTGTATCGATTATTCAGCTAGATTATTATTCTATTGGCTTGATGATTTGGAGAGCTATTAGAATAATAATTACTG
>Ga0302271_10002688_pt1 | contig 15754 bp, 10 predicted proteins | sample III_Bog_N1_1_FD_198767 | JGI IMG/M metagenome (GOLD analysis project Ga0302271, IMG submission 198767) | Peat permafrost microbial communities from Stordalen Mire near Abisko, Sweden - III_Bog_N1_1 | ecosystem: Environmental > Terrestrial > Soil > Wetlands > Peat | place: Sweden: Abisko...
CCCCAACCCCAACCCCTCCCCCAACCCCAACCCCTTCCCCTACCCCTACCCCAACCCCAACCCCAACCCCAACCCCTACCCCATCCCCAACCCCAACCCCAACCCCAACCCCAACCCCAACCCCAACCCCAACCCCAACCCCAACCCCAATTTGATCTTTCAATTTTATAAATATTAGTCAATTTTCAATGAGGTTTTCCTCCATATCTTTATTCTCCATCTATTGATTCATGTCTCATTTCCATAAAAAATATTTTACTTGCATAAGTACTTTTTTCTCTATTGGATGTTAGTTAAATGATTAAGTCTTGATTATTAGCTTATTTATTTTTTGGATTACTTCTGCTTAAAACTACTTTAACCTAATTACTTTAAAACTTTTTAGCCAAAAGAATCCAAGAATTGTTTCTGTAAGAAAAAGCGAGGAAACATTACAAAGAATGATATTTTCTCTTTATTTGTTTACTAAAAAAACAAATTATTCTCTTTTCGAATATTCTCTATTAGCCTATTATCAATCAGCTTTTATTAATTGAGTTAATTGTTATTTAATTAACATATTTTTGCTTTTTTATTTATCATTTTCAATAATATTCCCTCCCAACCTCAATAAAAAATCTTTATTTTTAATCTTTTTTGAGGTATTACTTGCTCTTAATAGTATTTGAAAAAAAATAGATTAATTAAACTAAATAAATATCATTATTTGAATATGACTCAATCTTCAAGCTGCTCTTATGATAAATTTGTTGAGATTACATGAAACTCTTTGGTTGAGTAATCTTGGATAAATTCTATGAGGGCATTTTTTTTAATGTTCACTTCTCTAAGTAAGAAATCATACTCATCTTTCATTTTCTCAATTACTTAGACGTTGTTCTTTATTTTCTTTAATTTTGCTGCTAGTAAGTTAGATTTACAAGCTAGAGAAGCATCTCTTGCTTCATCAGCTTCCATATTAAAATCGTCAAGCTGTTCGCTATCGCTAGAATCATCATATTCACTATTACTGAGATTACCTTTATTTTTTAACTAATAATCCTTTTTGATTTCTTTATCTTTTCCAATTGAATTATTCAAACTTTCAACAATTAAACCTAATCTTTACCCTTAATTATTATTAAGTTTAGAGTTTGGGGATTGTTGTGCGTTTTTTGACGACTGCGATTAATTTTATTTTATTGGCAAATTGTTATGTTGTTATTTATCTTGAAGACTGTCACCATTTGTATTTTGAAATTCAATATTATTTTGATTTTCTTAACTATTGAACTTTTTTTTGCTAATATTAGGCATTTCAAGAGTATTATCTATTTTTGAAAGAGTCTAAAATGGTGTTGATTATTTGCTTGATAATGGATCTAGGGATATTGGATTTGTGATAGATTTTTTTCTTTCAAGAATTGAATTTTTGTTGAACTTTGATGATTTTTAGTAATAATTATTAATATATTCATCATCAGCATCATTGTCTTCCCCTTCATTGTATTAGAGGTCTGGCGTCTGTAATATGTCATGTAAGGAGCCTTCTAAAGGATCTAGATTACTTACTTAAAACATCTCAGATTATACGATTTTGAGTTTTTCCTTCATTAATTTTTACTTGTAAGCATTATAATTTCTTAAAAAAAGTAAGTAATGCTATGAAGAAGTTGCGATAATATTTTCAGCATTTTGATCATGTTTTCTGCTTTCTCCACATATTGATTCTGCTTTTGAAAATTAACTACTCTTATTTCCAATACTGCTAGTGTCTTTGATTACTTTCTATTAAAGCCTTTACATTAAAAGTTTGGACTTAGCTTGTTCAATGAGTTTCTTTTTATTTTTGATAATTTCCTTTATTTCAATTTTTAGAATGTCTTCTTTTTCCATTTCTTTAAGAAAACGATCTCTATCTATTAAAAGAATAAGACAATCTGATTCACATTTACAAAAATCGTGTCTTAATTCATTTTCTATGACTTCCATTTCTCCAAACATACTCCCCTCTTTTATACTTAAGATGATATCTTGATGCTAATCTAATAGACAGACATCACCTTGAAATAAGAAAAAAACTTCTTCAGAGCTATCTTCTCGGCGATAAATCAAATCCCCAGCAGTAAGCTTTTGCATCTTCAAATAAGGGAGGATATGAAATGTAAAGGTCAAGCTAATTTTAAATAAGTCAATTTTATAAAGATAGTCTACTTGAGATAATAACACAACCTCTTATTTGGTATTGTAGCACATTCCCTCTAAAAATTTTGATTCTTTTCCCTCAAGGAAAGCTATTCAAAAATATTAATAAAAGAGTTAACTAATTATTGTAAAATAAATAAATCTTACTGAAGAAAATATTGCTATCATAATTGGTCTCATAGAATTTTTTTAGCCCTTTAACAAGAGAAGGAGGAAGTTTACAGCGAGCTGATATTTAGTCAATACTGGCAAGGGTTTCTTTTAGAAGGGTTTATTTTTTGTTAGCTTAGATTAAAAGGGTACTCAAATTAGAGATAACGAATGAAGAGAACGCAACACTAAAGATCATCCAAATTATAGCTAATATCTGAAAATAAAAGAATAAGTATTTCATTAAAGTTCATTTTTACCTGTTCATTGATGGTAAATGCCCCAATATCACCATAGCCAATGATGAAAAGAGTTTAGAAAGTCCAATATAAGCACGTGATATATTTTTCTCCATAATTACTATTAACTAATTCTTTCTGGCTAACCCAAGTATCTGGAGAAAAATTATCTAGACGAGCTGTTAAATACCACATACATGAAACTATGTGACTTGCAATAAGAGTCATAAAGAACAGATTTAGTAACTATCTAGAAGCAATATTCATTTTAAATTTATCTTATAATTTTGAGATGAGATTTTAGTTCTCTCCTCTATTTAACCTGACTAATAAACAAAACAAAGATTAAAAACAATAAAACAGGTATAATAAATGTCTGACTCAGTTTTGCCAAATTGTAGAGCCGAGGGAGGCGAAGAAGACGAACGAGTTTGTTGTAAGGAGATGAATCAGAAGAAAAATGGTTAAAAGGAATTATTGCTATTATATCAATGATAAACCATCCAGTTAAGTAGTTTTTGATTATGAGTTTGGGCTCTAGAACTAATTTACTCTTTTTATCTGTGTAGGCTGAGAGAAAATTTACAATAATATCACACCCGAAAAAGCAATCAAAAAGAGTATCAAGGACAAACCAAATTGAGCCATTATCATAATTATCTACTATGCAAACTGTGAATGGTGTAACAAAAGACATCATAATTAAGGAGAAGAACAGCATAACATTCCAGAGATTCTTAAATTAGCTACTGGGAATAAGCGGAAACCAAACTCCTTTTCGAAGAATATGTATTGTGCCTTTTCTTTTGATAAGTTGATTTAGATCCTTTTATTTAGATGCTTCCTTATTCATTTATTTTATTATCATATAAAATCTTAGAATATGCATCATTACTCTTGTTTTTCTTTTAAAAATTTCCATTAAATCTCTCTTATGGATGGTCTTTTGACGCTTTTTGACCAATTAGAACATTTACTTCAATTTTTCTTTTGGTTTCAATTCTTTTCCATTTAAACTGCTCTATTAAATAGTTGGATAAGCAATTTTTTTAGAAGTACTATTATCAATGATGTTAAAAACCTAATTTTTCATATTTCCACTCTTTAAGATTCCTTCTACCTGTTTATTTTATTTGGAATTTTCTTCATTAAGAAACCCCTTTTATGGAAATTATTAATTATTAGGAAGCAAATACAATTGTTTCATCGCAACTCCTTCTATTTCCTAGCTTTGTTATGGGTATTTTATTTACTCTTTCAGATCGAAGCCATCTTTCAAAACAGCGTTCCCTTAAGGTTCTAAAGATTTTTTCTCTGAGAAGCTAGGAGGGATAGGCTTGCTACTCATTTCACTATTTAACCTCCTTACAGACAAATCTTTTTAGTTTAAATCACTATTATTTGGCTATATTCCAGAGTGAAGTATTTAACTTTGGTGCTTTTCAATATTCTCTTCTGTTAAGAGAGTTCCTTCAGTTTCAATAATCTATCTTTCTTAAGATCCATTTTCTGTATCTAGATTTGCAGGATTTACTTTATCTGTGAAATTATCTTCTTCCATTTTCAAATAAAACTTTCACAAATATTTTTTTCTTTTTTGTTTTGAGATTAACAATTACTATGCAAATTAGATTTCTTCTAAAATTGTTTAATATGATCCTTCTTATCCCCCACCCAGCATCTAACTTAATATTACTTTTTGATTTGTGTTTTTATTATTAATTATTGAGTGATGAGAGAGATAATTTTTGATAGTAATACATAATCTTGACTTAATAATTGTATTGTTTTTTTATTATTTCATTAAAAAGAGACATTCATATGAAATTTTTTGATAATTATGTTAAGATAGCCTCATATTATAAAGGCTTTTCTAGCTTTAATGAACACATAATTTTGATCACATAATTGTAATATTTTCTTTATTAAAACTCAATTTTCTTAATTTTGTTTTGGTTATTTTATCAAAATCTTAATTTCTCATTTCATAAGAGAGTTATCGTATGAAATAGATTTAAAGCGTATAAGAGGGAGAGGAGGTTGGAATCCAGTAGAGCAGTTTTTCAATCATAAAAAAATAATTTTAAAAGTTAAAAGCTCCTCACTCTTGAATTAAGTAAAAAAACAAAGAATTGTAAAAATGATGAACATAAGATGCAATTTTACTAATTGCAGCGCTATTGTTAACTTTAAGAGTGGTAAAATTTGCAGACAATGTAAATTTTTCTATTGTTGCACTCATTCTTAGCCATTATTTCACAGTTGTTCTCAGATACTTAGCAAAAACTGTAAAAAAGTTCCATCGTCAGAATCTGAAAGTGTTTCATCAAGAGAATCTTGCTGCTAAAAAGAATAACCCTGTTCAAAAGAATCATGTGCATGCTCATCAAACAAAAAGAACTGTTTTCAGGGATAAACTATTTACTGTTAACAATAATTACCTTTAGTTACTTCAAAATTCTAATTACCAAAATCGGAAATCATCCCTAACAATTCAAAAGTAATTGAAGACAAATTATCAAGTTATGAAATTGAAAACCCCTCTCTCCAAGATAGTTGCTCGTAAAATAGATCATGCAGATCTCTTCAGAAATCATGCTGTGAAACTCAAAAGTCGTGTTGTTAATAATAGGAAAAATGCTGTCAGTAAAATGTGATGTGCTGCCCAAAGGAAGAACTCATGTAACCTTCAAAATGCATTATTAAATAATAATTTTAGACATATGTTTCTAATCGAACTCATTCCTGTAAAAGTTTGTGTAAAGAATAAGATGGATGTGAATTTATGTGATGCAAATTATTTTTAAAAGATTTTTTTCTTTAATATTTTTCCTGATAAGCAGTCAAAAAGGAATTAGTTTTTCAAATTCAAAGCTATTTTTTTATGATTAATATTTGAGAACAAGGAATTTCTATTTAATAAAAAGGAATCAGGTTATTATTACTCTAATTACAAATAAAATTGGATGAGTCTATTCTAAGGAAATTAATAATTAAAAAATAATTGCAATGTAATATGAAAAAACTGAAAAATATTAAATTTAGAAAATGATGTTTTTTTAATAAAAGTAGTATTTCTTCAGATTATAACATCTAAGGCTGTTTGATTTTCTAATTTTATCAAGTTTCTTTCTTCTTTTCAGAAAATGAAGCAACCCCTTTAAATGTGAAAATCTCTATTATTGATTGGAGATTAATTTGAGTCAAAAGAAATCGAGAATCCTTCATTATTGAACTGAGACTTTTAAGATGCGCATTGAGTTTATTTGGAACTATTACTACACTTTGACTAAAGTTTGCATTATATTGGTGGGAATTAGCATTGCTATTTTGGTTAGTAGTGAATTGGTGGAGGACAAACTTTTATTAAAGGTGGTTAACAAGTAATAGAAGGGGGTTATATTTTAAATGGAGGAGGAAGACATATCATATCCTAAGGCTTGCATTCTATTGGTGGAGGTTATATTTTTACTACCGGAGGTTAATAAAATATGGGTGGTGGACAAATCTTAATCGTTTAAGAAGATAATTTGACTTGATTTGGTTAACACATTACAGGAGAGGGGGTTATTTTTATTGGTGGAGGTAGAATTTGCAGTTGTGGAGGCTAGACAGTGATTTTTTATGGACAGCATTACTATTATGGATACGGACTGCATATTTATTATTGAGGCTAGTTGAAGCATTATTAAGGATATTGACTAAATGGTGGCTGTTATGAAAGTGAATACCCTTGGTAGTTGGATGAGTAACTATTCAAATCAAATGGTTATGAGCATTAATCAAATTAATAGAATTGGTTTCTTAAATTGCAATAATTCATAAGACCTAAATGAGTTTTAAATTATTATTTTAAGGATATTATTACAATTCCATTTCTCATTCGCTTTAAAATTACTATTAGCGATCGAATTGTTCTGTTCATGAATAATAAATCACCCCAGTAAGCAAAAAATAAAGACAAAAGTTAACCAAATAGATTTCTCAGAACCAGATAAATAGTTGACAAAGTATTGGTAAATCCTTCTTTATTCTTGAAAGATTGTTAAAATTGAAATGATAGATGAATAAGTTAAATTTGAGGTAATTTATTTGTTATTAGATGGTAAACCAAACAGGTAAAATAAGAAATAACTAAATATGGAAACAAGTAATACTGACTCTTTAAATTAAAATAGCATAAATAGCATTTTAATCTATGAAGATTTGTAATGAACTAATCACAGTGCTTTGAATTATTTTATTAAGTAGCTTTTATTTACTTTTTAATTAAATATTTCAAAAACACAAAAGAAATGATTAAAACAACGATGAGAAGAAGAAAACAGTTAATTTAAAAATTCACAAAGGCCAAAATCAGATAAAAAATGGATAAGTAATTATCCCAAAGTTGAAACCCTCATTACCACGATACAAAGAAAGCTAAGAATCCACATTCCTTGCGATGAGTAAGAGAAGCCTGGAAGCAGGCAGATGCAGTAATAGTGAGAGAGATCACTCCAGCTCAGAGGAGCTAAAAAGCTTAGGCTTTAAAGAGAGATAATCACAGAAATCCAAGGAAAATTCAATAAAATGAATATTATTCATTCGTAAACTCTAGAGCATAGACCATCATTACATAAGCCCCATGAATCGCAAGTTATCTTTAGGCACGTTAGTAGGTGACCTCTAAATCTATGCTGTACAGATGAAGTGGTTTATGGGGGTCGTAGGAATAGTAAGACATAAAGAAAGGAAAAAGAATGGAGAGTGCTTCGGTGAAAAAAGAATGTTAAATCTAGAGATAACTAAGGAAGATGTGACGGTTTGAAATTTGGAAAAAAATGCATTTTTAAATTCGATAGCGTATTTTTAAAGACTGTAGACTATCTGTACGAGGAATCGAGAATTAATTGCCACGAGATCTGACGTGTTGTGATACAGGGTGGGAAAATCTCTCCCATCATTTTCAACCAAGCTTATGATCACATCAATAACCTCATTGAGAAAAAAGGGCTTCTGCAGGGTCAGATCCGAAAGAGATTCTTATTGAGATCTTTGAAAAAGACCTGCTTGTCATTCTCAGGAATTACAGAGCGAAAAAAATCATGAGGGAAGCCTACTAAGATTTGAATATGCAGATCAATGAATCCAAGATCAAAGTGATGTTTAATAACAAGGAGTAGAAGAAAATTAAGGACATATCTGGGAGCAATCATCTTGGAAGCATAAAATTGGTGAAAAAATACAAATACCTCAGATCGGACTTGTGATAAACAACAGTGGTAGAGTGATCAAAAATATTAAGAAAAAGGTGATAAAGGCAAAGAAGATATCTTATTCGATGAGTATTTGGAAGTACAATAAGCTCAGATTAATCCCTGCATAGAATTGTTGCAGATCTTCATCAGATAGCAGATGAAGAACAAGCGAGCAGCACTTTTGTAACATCTCAGCAACCGAAAACGAATGTGGACAGTCTCAAAAATACAGCTGCACAGAAGCTGGAGCAATGCAAGTGTTGTGGAGGACCATAAACATACGCTTGATTAAAGATGTACTGCAGCTGAAGAAATTCAAGTCGACAGTGCTGAGAAATCATCAGGAGTCTTTTGAGGTAACTTCACGAATCCACTAGGATGCTTAATATTTTACATAGCTCATTGAACCTGTAAAATAGGAAGTGGACAAGCGGGTCCTCTTGCTCGAAGAAGCTGCCATACAGGCAAATTTAGAGGTTAGAAAGCAATTTGTTTGCGACATAACTAAGAATTTGATGAAATCATCTAGCTGGGCATCTATTTGTGGAGTGAGGTTCACAGAAATGGTTATTACGCATGATGTTTTATCTTTGTGCTTTATTTGTATAAAAATGCATTGTAATTAAATATTCACAAAATTGATTGCTGCCTTAAATTAGAATGAGTGGCCTTTTATTAATTTATTTCTAATTTCATTTATGAATACAAGGTTGATACAACTTTGATTATTTGGAAAAGAGATCTGAAAAAGAAAGTTACTTTTTACTAATAATAAATTATTGTGATTAGAGATCCTTCTCTTTGTAATTTACTCTTGAAAAATGTCGAAATCTCTTTGGTCGTCTCTTGGAATCAATCCAAAGACATCGTTCTACTTTTCAAATGGCACAGGTAAAGCTATTTTCAGCTTATTCTTCTGAACATTAAACTGTAAACCAACTTCTTTTTCCTTTCAAAAACAAATTGAAGGAAGAGATACATATATCATGAACGATAATGGTGGAACTGTAAAGGCAAGGCCAGTGTCTGGTTTTCCTTAACCAGGTAAATTGAGAAAATGAAATTTCTTTTCTGAATTATTTCTAGGAAGGTTTATTAAAACTTCAGAAGGATTTCGTTCATACAAACCACAATCTGATAATAAAGTGATCCATTATGTTTCTGATGGAAGCGGAAGAGATAACTACATCTTGTAATTAAATTATCTTTTAACTATCTGATCTAATTGGCTTCTTGATAGGTTTAATTCTGGAGGGCTCATGAACAAAACTTACACTATTAGCTAAAGATTTTAGGAATCATTAAGAGAACCTATCAACGCCTCTTCATTTTAAGGCGGAGACAAAATGAAAATTTATAATCCAGAACTAAACAAACGTTAGCGAATTTAATCTGCTAAAATGAGCAGACCAAAGAGAACTTCTATACCCTTCAACAATTTTGTTACAGATGCCATCAACAGAAGATAACAAACATGTATTATTTTTATTTTAAATCTTTCTTGAAAATAGTTGATTATGTTTTAATTCAGGCTCTTCTCAAGGATAAAAGAACTTCAAATTGCAACCACTTGAATAATATCAAATGAAATAATGACTGTTGGTATATATGAATTGTTTGTTTTGATAATTATTCAAATAAAAATTAGTTGCCTTATTAAAATCAAATTAATCAATTAATACAAGAGAAAACAATCTGAATTTTCATAATTAATTTTAGTGGAAATATTTTTCTAAACAAGAAAAATATTAGCGAAAGAAAATGAAAAGAAGGGGAAGGACAAAAACTGCCTTTAATCAATCGAAAAAAAATAAGTTTAGCCACTTTACCACAGTACCTACAATTTTTAAGCCATGTCCTTCACCATTTTCTCATTCATGCTTCGCAGGAAAGTTGTCAAAAAATTATTTTGTATGAATGATGTATGTAAATCATAGGTGAACTCAATCGAGAATTATTTAACATTTTTTAGTTATGAAATTCTCTTGATTGTTCCCTAAGCATGAAAAAATGCTAAATGATATCGATAAATGGTGCAAAACTAAATAGAATAGCTGGGGGAAAGATTGTACTTGTAAAATTAGTAGATCTTTTCTCCAACAAAAAACCATAAGATATTATGAAAGAAATTCTCAAAAGTGAGTGTGTGAGTGATGGATGAGGAGGGAGGGGAGGGAGAGGGAGGAGGAGGTGGGAGGGAAAGGGGAATCATCCTCCAAATTACAAAACATATTAGAAGAATGGAGTTTGAAACTCTGTTTTGCTATTTCTTGAAATTCAATCATTTATTCAAAGCATTTTTTAAGGATTTCGAATTCTGAAAAATGATAAATAAACTTTATAATCTTTCATTTTGTAAGAAAACATATCCTTTTTAATTTGATTTGATTTTTTTATTAATCTTTATCTTTTTAGTTATCAAATTTAAATATGTTTAAATAGATACTTTTATTCCCAAGAAAATTTGAAAAAAGAAAAGGAATTAAATATTAAAAGCATGATTCATATTAATTTTTATTAAGCAGTTTGTTTTTCAAGAACAAGAGTAAAATGCAATCAATTCAAGTTTTACTACCAATTAATATATATTATTTTAGTTAATTTTCAACAATTTCTTTTTATTTATTAACATCTAAAATTCTAATCAAATTTCCCTTTATTTTTTGAGTTTAAGAGAGGTAAGTGTATTGTCTAATTTGATTAGTTTTGGACCTTTTATTTTTTCATTCAAACTAAATGAATTTTCATCAAGACAATCTTAAGACTCAGAGAAGACTTCATAATGTTTATTGTGGTCTTTTTATTGAAGATTTATCTCATCCTTTAAGAACTTTTCTTATTCTTATTTATTTTTAGCAGATTTGTCAGAATCAACAGCATCACTTATCTTAATGTATGATAGGTCACCCTTTTGTATTATTAGTTTCTTTCCTAAAGGAATTTAGATTGATCTGATCGCTTCTCTCCAGGGAAGCTAACTTTTATATTTTTAAAATCCTTCACAAATCCTGAGATGATTTCCTTCGTATTCACATTCAGAATAAATTATGATGCAATTTGCTGAATTATCTACCAAAAAATTATTAATAAAACAAATTTCATTCTTTACAATACAATCAAAAGATAATAATAGTTATCAGTGTAGTAAAAATTTATGTATTGAGAGATGATGAAAAATATGTAATAATAAGGGAAGAAGTTAATGTAAGTATACCTAGGGCTTATTCAACTGGAGATGCTTCTTCTGTTGAAGAGGTTGGAGTAGTTTGCTCAGAAATTGGATCTATCGAAACAGGAGGAGCTAATTCAACTGGATCAACTGTTTCAGTTTGAGGAGCTGAATTTATCTCTACAGAAGGAACTGGGGTTGTCTAAATAGGAGGAGTTTATATAACTGGATCAACTGTTTGTGTCAGAGGAGTTGGAGTTAGATCTACATAAGGAATGGAAGTTATCGAAACAGTAGGAGCTGGTGTTTATTCAACAGGAAGAGAAATTGAAGTTGATTTCGCAGATGGACAAATTGGAATTTGAACTGCAGGGCAATCAGGAACTATTATAGGTTATGGGCAAGTAACCTCTTAAATTGGAGGACAACTCGATACTGTAGGTTGAGGACAAAGAGAAAGGGAACTGGTGCAAGTTTATAATGCTTGCAGAGGGCAAGTAATTTATTTAATTGGAGGTAAAGGAGGATAACTTTAAATAGATCTTCTAGTTAATTATTAAGGAACAGGAAATAATCCAGTTGAAATTATGAAATTTCTAATTCCCCAGGACTCATCACTCTTAAAATCAAAAGAATATTTAATTATTAAAGAGGAATAATTATTTTTTTACCAAACTTTAGTCAAGAGAATCTTTGAGACCCACTAATACTTTGTCTGAAGTATGAGGATAATAAATTGATACAAAAACTGCTTCTTCCTGAGCTTAAATACCACAAAGATATTGATCTCCTCCCCATGTATCTGATTTTGTCTTCACTAGAACAATGTTGTTATCAAGTGTCACTGTGAAATCTTCTCTCTAAAAAGCAATATTAGATTAAAACTAGTATCAAACAATTATTTTCAGTCCTACCTCCCAAGTGTCGATAAAAAAAAGATTGAATGTTAGTAAAAGGTAATTATGCAAAGGAAGACCAGAATATATTTTGGTAGCCTTTGTTTTCTATCCAAACAAGTTGAATCCACCGAAAAGAGACTGTTTTCCACAGTTAGATGTTACAATTCCTTGATTTTATCCAGATACTGTCCAATTAGCTACACTAGAAAAAGACTAATTAGTAAATTCCTTTGTGAAGAGAGTTATTTTTGTATCAGAATATGCTGTTATTATTAAGTCTCTGATAGAAAATGTTTAAAGTGTTGAAGCTCCTTTAAAAATAATCTTAAACTCCAAGATATCATTATTATGTGCTACATCAAGATAATAGTGTATGATTGACTCATCCGAATTATCACATATTTTGCTCTTGATAAACTACTTAGCTACTGTTGGATTCGTATTAACATCGTCAATGAGAACAGCAATTTTCTAAAAAACAAAAGGAGTCAATTTAAAATCTAAATAATTATTATATTAAGCTAAGTACTGTTTAATCCCACAAAGCAGTGGTTGTGAGCAATCTAAAGAAGATTCGAACACCTGTGTGTGAAGATATGTTCGAAATTTTTTTTAAAATATTTGATTGGTGTGATCCAAAATAACTGGTGGTATTGCAGATTCTAGTTTGATTTGATAAATCTTTGCCATCTTCACTTTTCCAATTCTCTCCATTTGTAAACACTTACCCTGAGAATTCGTTTGATATTATTGAACAACTGGCATTGGAGCAAGATGACATCAGAATCCTCAAATTTTAAACACCAAAAGATTCATTAGAAAGTAACTCATCATACTTTCCTTTAATTTAAATGGTAACCGAAAGCCCTATGTGAGGCACAAAGATGCTTAATGAAACAATTCGATCGCTAATCCCCGCCACACCTCCAATCTAACTTGAAACCTTAATAAAAAAATGAAATGATAAATTAATAGTTTAAGATAACTTACATCATAGTAATTCCAATCAGGCCGCTAAATTGAATAAACTTGATTGTCAATAATAATTTGGACAACATCATAATATTCAGGACTATCAAAAATCCAAAGGTCTAAATTAATGATCAGACCAAGATGATCTTTCAGATTGTTGAATGATTTAATAGCATTGGTGTCTTTTCCGAATCCAAGATATCCTCCAAATAATGTAGTATTGTTCCTTTATGAAAAGAAGAAAAAAAAATGAATTTCCTTTGTTTATTTTTTTCAATTAAACAATTCGTTGCTATCAATAATATAGACATGGAGATTACACTGAAGAAAATTCCTTTCCTTAAGTAACTCCTATTAATTTCCAGCCATCTAAAGAAGATGTAAAATTAGACTTCAAGAATTCCTCAGTAATGACAGAGATATTCTCAATATCATATTCAGCATAGATTAAAAGATTTCTGATACCCCATGATTCATCATCTTTAACAGAGAAATTTATTTAAGCAATAAATTGATTTAGTTCAAAAAATAAAAGAAAGTTTATTAAAAATGAGTATTACTTGCAAGCTAGTTGAGATTAGATGTTAGTTTTAAGGTAAAATCTCTCCTAAAATGAGGAACAGCTATGCTCATAGTATTGATTCGATCACTAAAAATATCAAATCCACATGAAACTGTTCGTTCTGATGGAGTGAGATGGTATGTTTTGAAGGATGAGACTTTTCAAATAAGAAATCAATAATGGAATACTTTCTTTTTCTCTTACCTTAAACACCATCAAGAAAGACTGAAAATACTTCATTCTCTTTTCAAAAACATAGTAAGAAAAAGCAATAGATAAACTCTATTACCCCAAGAATCTATTAGAAAAAGATCAAAACTAATGAAAAGTTTGGAATGATCAACTCCTGAGTCGAATGATTTAGAAGCTTCAGCATTAATTCCAAAAACATTATATCCTCCAAATAAAGCTTTATTTTGGCACATTGAAGTTAACTAGCCCATATAATTCCCCTAAACTTTCCAATTGATAACATCTTTATCTGTAAAGGATTATTCAGTGAATTCATTTGCTACTAGTTTAATTTCTGCTTAAGACAATGCAATAAGCAGTCCAATCAATAATATTTTAATTGAACTCATTTAGTATTAATAGTTTTAATAAAATATTAATTATTATGGAAATCCATTTTGAATTTCCTTTTTTAATTACCTAAACTTAAATAAAACCAATTATTTTTATTATGTAAACTTGATCTTTACAGCAAGAATATGAGCAAATATTGTTAGATGCTTATTTCATTAGTGCTGATTCTAGGTCCAAATTTTCAAATACAAAAAATAATACTTACAACTTTTCACAAATGTATGTTTTTAATTATTGTAAGCTCTTAATTTGCATTTTGATTTATTTTCAGCAGCTTGTAAATTTTCCCGAATTTCTGAGCTTATTACTTTCTTTTCTATTTTTATTTTTTCTTTTTTTAATTTATTTTCCTTTTCAATTTGGGGTTTCATCTCCTCCAAAATTACATTCAATAGCAAAAATTTGTATTCATTTCCTTTTTTTAAGAATAATTATATTTTTTTATTTAGATTGTTTTCAATCTCTCTCAAAACAATTTCTATTCGTAATACTATTAAGACATGAAGGTTGTTTGTTTTGATCCTTCAAGAAACTAGTCATTTGTTTATCTTACAACTTATTTATTTGTATTTAAAGATGATTTCATATTTCTTTTGAGAGATTTTTAGGGAGTCTCAATTAGTGAATGTGATCAAACATGTGAACTACACATTAAAATAATTACACCTCAATTTCATTGTTGAAGAAAAATAACTCACAGTAAATTCAACCAAAAATTTAATTGAAAAGATAAGAAATTCTTTGTATTTTTTCCAAGTTTTATTAGACTACGATAAGAAAAAAATTAAGTAATTAGAAAAAGTTATTGTTGAGAATTCCTCAAATGATAAACTAAATAATATTGAGAAGTTAAAGCAATTCATATCAAAAATACTATATTGACTCTTAATGATAATATTCTACAAGCCGCGGTGTCTATCTTTAAGAACATGCTCTTAGCTCCACCACCACTGCATCTCCTGTGAAACGTTTGAGGTGCTTGAGATTTCAAAAGATTTATTTTTTAAGGTGAACCACAAATAGTTTACAGATACTTTAATTAATAATTGAATGTTGCTTAATCCCAAAATTTTTAAGATTTTGAATTTATCTTAAAAATCATAATTTCTACATTAATTTGAATAGTTCTTTCCTTGCTAGTTTCATTACAAATAATAATGTTTTAGGAGTGTGTTGAGTGAACAGTACTTTTGATATTATTAACTACTTGTTATTAGTCGTGTTTGTTTAATACATATATGACTTAATAGTTTTAAAATTGATGGACTGTATGGATCATCCTTTTGATTGGATTTTTTTTGTTTGATAATCGAGTATTTACTTTGTTTGTAAATTCCATTAGATACATATAAAGAGTCATTCTTTGCTCTATTCTCCTTCCCTCTAATTTCTTTAGAGCTACAAAATCATACTAAAATGATAGTTAACTTCATTACCAATTGAAATATTGTTATTTTAGATGTCTTAATTCTTTTAACATGTTGATATTTTTTTGGTTGTGCCATCTTTTCTTAGCAACTTGAGAAAATGGATCTTTGAGTAGCTAACAAACAGATGAAGACACAAAAAATAGAAGAATAAAATTGTTAGTTTAGCTCACATCTTAATTCTTTTCCTTTCTCTCCTTGGTTATTTTAGGTTTTTTATCTGCAAGAGGTTTGATTTTATTAATCTAAAAGAATTTTTATATTCATATTTTAGAAATAAAATATAAAAATAATCTCAAATTGGTGATGTTTTTGGGGTTGGGGTTG
>Ga0302271_10002689_pt1 | contig 15753 bp, 15 predicted proteins | sample III_Bog_N1_1_FD_198767 | JGI IMG/M metagenome (GOLD analysis project Ga0302271, IMG submission 198767) | Peat permafrost microbial communities from Stordalen Mire near Abisko, Sweden - III_Bog_N1_1 | ecosystem: Environmental > Terrestrial > Soil > Wetlands > Peat | place: Sweden: Abisko...
ATATTTTTTACCTTAATAATTCCAGATTGTATCATGGCATTCTTTCAAGACACCTAGAGGAAGTGAGCAAGGCCCGGGAGAGAATGTATAGACGTCTCTTGTTTCAGTTTCGATTTGCATCCTTGTAGAGTTTAATTTAAATACTTTCTATTGATTGAATACCCGATTGACAATTGCTTGGTTATTTCGCGAATATTGACTTTTTTAATAATATCTTCAGAATTATTCCGCAATATCTAGTTGAATCTGCAATATTTTATCGTCCAGGTGATATTTTTCAATACTTTAGTGTATTTTCTCTTTAGAATTCCTGACAATTATCACTAAATTCTATCGAATAATCTCCCAGGCAAATTCAAAACTGCTAAAATAATTAGCTGTAGTAAGAGATCAAAAAGTTCTATGAATAGTTAAGTCAGTTGTATTTTGGATTACAATAATTGGCTATTTTTCTTTTTATTCTTTCACTGCACAATAAGTTTTATGTTTAAAATTGATTGCTTAATCTATTTTTCAAACTGCTTTTGCAATTTAAAACGCAAAGGCCCGTCATGTAGGCATACCGCAATCAATATAATCCACATAATATTTAAAAAAAAAGAAGAGCGGCAGAACAAACACAGAAATTATTATTATAACACGCTGCCTAATCCAGCGAATCACTTTAGCTGTCATAACGAATTACCTCCCGATTGGTTAAATTATCCTTGTTGCATATTTTTTGATCAAATGCGATCATTTATCCGCATTCAACTAACTCCCTCCCGTAGTTTTGTAAATGCGTAATCTCAATTGTGAAATTTAATCTCATAAATGTGATTAATAAGATGTTTTACCTTTATTTAAAAAGATAAAACATAAATAACAAAACATGAACAGAGTTGCTAAATTCATAGAATAATATTATTCTTAATGTCCCTCCTTAGATTAGCAACTTGTTTTATCAAAAATTTAACTTCCTGGATATATTTATTTTTAAGGAAAATTTATTATGCAGTTTATTTAAATTGATGTGATGAAAATACGTGTTATTAATATTCTTTTATGAAAATTTTGTAACTCTAATAAAAGAATAGAAAATTTCTGGCTAATAATGAAAGCACTTCAATCTTAAGAATACCTAATAAAAATTAGTTTGGATTGGGAAATAACTACTTCTTACTAGAGGTCTGCATGGTTTAAGTCCATACCTTGAAATTCCCATCAAAAATTCATAATTTTTCATTGATATTTAGTAAGAAAATTTTCTTTTGAAAGGTTGGCTCTTCTTTTCTATTATTAACTAAGGGCTTAAGACTAATAAGAAACAATTGTGAATAATTTGTGAGGGTGTGTTTGCCTCCACGAGATTAAAGTTTCTTCTAGAGTTTTTCCCCCAATGACAAATCACAAATCGAGTTACGTTTTTACTCCTCTAAGAGATGTAATTTGGTATGGCATATGATTTAAAAGAAAGATATTATTATCTTGAGGATAACTACAAAAGATTTTGATGGTGTTAGAATTAGGATATTATTCAAAGCGATATGCATCAAAATTGCTCATGCTAACAAGGTTGCGACTTCAGATAGGATGATTGAATTGAAAAATGAAAGCTCAATTTTAATTTTGTAGGCATATATTTTTTGTTTTAGAGTTTTAATTCTTTTTATGTTGTGGCGTGAGATGCACACTTAAAGAAAGTTGCTCTAAACATATATGATTTGTTACTTTGTTTTCATTTAGATTACTTGATATTTCCAAAAAAATACAATACAGCAGAGGCACACCACGTTTTTTGACTAAAAACAGTTAAAACTACTATTCACAAGAATAAAATGAAGAGATGAGTAATCAAATTCATAAGAAACCAATAATCTACAAGATATTTAATTTTTTGTTTGATAATATAATACATAAATGTAGTAGCTTTTAAATCTCATGAGTTGATTACATCTATTTATGATGCAAATTATGTAAATATCTAATGTTGTTTCATCTCAAAAGAAACCTGGGGAGGGAGGGGGAGTCTTTTTATTCAAAAAATTAATAAAAAAAAGGCTGTCGACACTGGGACTTCCCAAGCGGTCCCCCACCTTAGTACTAACCCAGCCTTAAGGCGCTTAACTTCGGAGTTCGAATGGGATCCGGTGTGTTCACCTTAGTATGGCCGACAACAAAAGTTATTGATTCTAATGTCTATTTAATACCCGTGTTTTACAAAAATTACATGAAACCCAAGGGTAAAAAAGAAATGTTTAAATGGGAATGTGTTTGTCAATAAAGAAAACAGACATTGTTGCTTAGAAAATACCATCCTTATATAAATCTTATCTTTTCTTGGAAGTTTCTATTAAAAAATGAAATCTTATTGTCCTATCTATTCTATTCTGTTGGGAAATGTTTCTGGAATCCTCTCAGAAAGAACTTTAAATTGTCTTAGTTTTTAACGAAAAAGAAAGAAGATTATGATGTGATGAAGAGATATGTAAAGAAAAATGATAGATTTCTCTTTCAGAACAATAGAATAGTTTGGATGAAAGTGATAAGATTAATAGATAGAGTCAAGAGACAAGGATTTTTGCTTGAGTCGTCAAAAAGAAAAATTTGATTAAAATAAAAAGCAAAGATTAGATTAAGAATGCTCTCTAAAGGTGTCCGCAATCTTCTTTTCTTGTAGAAGAGATGCCTTCTAAGTGGGTCAACTTCATGGATATTTAAAGCATAATTTGGATTATCCAATAATAATAAGAATAATAATGATAATAATTCGAATGCGCCAGAAGGTAAAATTTACATATTTTATTAATTGCTATTTGAATTTTTTTTGCATATTTTATTCTTGGAAAAGGATATGATTTATGGTAATATTTTAGATGGTTATGTTGCTTTCAGGGTTTGAGAAATTCAAAAGGAGATACAAGAAACAAGTAGATTAGAAAAAATAAACTCAAAATGGTAAACAAGCTTATTGGATTTAGTATTTTGAAAAGGAAATTCATTTTTACATTTTGAACGAGCAGATGCAAACACAGAAGAACATGAAGAAGAAACAAAGAATGAAGTTTAAGATAGTAATAGTGATAAACCTTAAACTACTGGAGTGTCATTTAGGAAATAAAACAGAAAACCAAAGAAAACAGATGTGAATTAGGAGGAAAGTGAATTGAAAAAGAAGGAAATTCAAGATGAAGATAAAGATGTAGAGGAGAAAGATAAAGATGAAGGAGCAGCTGTAAAAAAGAATTGGGAGTTTACTTACAAGCCTAAAATATTCAATAATGAGAAGAAAGAAGAAAAATAACAAAATAAAGATGAGAAGGAAGAAAAAAAAGAAGAAGAACAAAGTGAGAAGAAAGAGGAAAAAAAGGAAGGAAAGGGAAAAAATGAGGAAGAATAAACGTTCTAACAAAGATTTAATGAATTTTTTAGCAAACGAAATTCAAGAATTATGGTGGCAACTGCTGTTATGGCTTTAGTTGGTCCAGCGCTCTATTACACCTATGAGCAAAGTTAGTTTATATCAAATGCTGTAATATTTAGATTTTTAATGTAATTCTATTAAGTTAATTAATTTTTTTAAATAGGATTTCTTGCAGTCATATTTATACACTGATAACGTTAGATCTATTTGGATTTCAAGAAATAATGTTGGAAATAGTCTTAAAACTTAAGCTAAAATACTGACAAAGGACAACAAACGAAAGATAGTTAATTTAGGAAACATTGATAACTTTTTGACACAACTGGAAGAATATCAAGTTGAAAAAGGAAAAAATCCAGAATAATTCATCCCCGTTTCATTTGAATATCTTGTGGATACGAACAAAATGGAGCATAAATTCTCATGGGTTTCAACTTTCCTTATGATTGGCATAGGATATATTATGTTTAAATACATGCGACAGACATTTGGATAAATGAAAGGTGGATAAGGAGGAAACAATGTTTTCGGAATGGGTAAGAGAAAAGATTATTTTAAAATGCAAAATGTGATAGAATATTTTATGTTTTGAACTAAAAAGGAAAATCAAATGTAAAGGTGTTTGGCATTGACTCTAAAGTTACCACTCGGTTTAAGGATGTGGCTGGGTAAGATGAAGCAAAATAAGAGATTTAAGAGTTTGTAGATTTCCTCAAGAAACCATTGAAATATAAGACTATCGGAGCGAAACTACCAAGAGGGGCTCTCCTTACTGGTCCTCCAGGGACTGGTAAAACTCTCCTAGCTAAGGTACCAAATTAACCCAAATTGGTTCTTGTAAATCCAGATACGAAATATTAATTTGTTTTTTAGGCATGTGCAGGTGAGGCTGGAGTTCCTTTCTTCTATATTTCTGGATCTGATTTCGTGGAGATGTTTGTCGGTGTAGGTGCATCAAGAGTTAGAGATTTGTTTAAGTAAGCTAAATCGAAATCCCCTTCAATTATCTTCATTGATGAAATCGATGCTGTCGGAAGGAAAAGAGAAGGTAGTTTGAAAATAATACAAAAATTTAGGAGAAGAAAAATGAGAATAACTGCTAACTCTTTGTATTGCTTTAGGCAAGGCTGGTGGCAACGATGAAAGAGATAATACTCTTAATCAGCTTCTAGTGGAGATGGATGGTTTTGGAACAGATGCGAATGTTATTGTGCTTGCAGCAACAAACAGAAAGGAATTACTTGATCCAGCACTTACTAGACCTGGTAAGATATATTTTGATATATTTCTTTGTATTCTATGAATATTGCTCTCTAAAGTATTTGATATTTTGTACTTTATCTAGGGCGTTTTGACAGATAGATTGAGATAAACAATCCTGATATTGATGGGAGAAAGTAGATATTTATGATTCATCTCAAGCCATTAAAATTGCATCCATCTAAGACTATGGAAGAATATGCAAAGAGATTAGCTACACTTACTCCTGGATTCAGTGGTGCTGATATTATGAATCTTTGCAATGAATCTGCTATTCTTGCTGCTAGAAAAAACAAAAAAACAGTTGAAAGCATCGATTTTGAGCTTGCATCTGAGAGGGTAATTGCAGGGTTAGAGAAGAAGAAGATTGTGTCGGAAGAAGAACGAAAGATCGTTGCAGTGCATGAGTCAGGACATGCGATTGTCTCCTGGTTCTTAGAAGGTGGATACCCTCTGCTTAAAGTAAATTATTTTTTTCATTTAGATAAAACTCAATATTTTTTGAATTTGTTTAAAAATAGTTGACGATTATACCTCGTGCGAAAGGTTCTTTAGGGTTTGCTTAATATTTACCCAACGAGAGCAGCTTAGAGTCGAAGAACGAGTTGATGGACAGACTGTGTATGATTTTAGGTGGAAGATGTGCAGAGGAGGAGTTTTTTGGTAGCATAACTACAGGAGCTTATGATGATCTCAAGAGAGGTTATGAGTTATGTCATTAAATGGTTACGAAATATGGCATGAGTGAGAAACTTGGATATGTAGGATATACTGAAGGGGAGTATTCAAAGACGTACTCCATTCATACTAACACTGTAAGCGAAAATAACTGATAAAATTTAAGATAATTTTTTAAACCAACGATTGGAAATTATCGATATTTTGTGCAGATGATCGACGAAGAGATCTCAAGATTCATCTAAGAAGCAACAGAGAGAACAAGATAACTCGTGAGATAATATAGATCTCAAATTGAGAGGTACAGATATAATGAAATGTCTTGAGATGATAACTTAAAACATATGAAATTTGTTTGTTTGCTTTTCGTTTTAGCCTCTCAAGTGAACTTCTAGAGAAGGAAACATTAGATTTAAGATAAATCACTAAGATCTTAGGAGATAGACCCTTCGCACCTAAATCTAACTATAAAGCATATCTTGAGCTTTAGAAAGAAGATGAAGTAGAAGCTGCTCATTAGAAAGAGGAACAAACTCAGGGAAACAATGAGGAAAATAATAATAAGTAAGATGGTGATACATAGAATAAAGAAGAAGAGTCAAATCAAGAGTAAAAAGAATAGCAAGATAAAGATCAAAATAGCAAGCCATCTTCATGACAGAGATATCAGCAGTAATACTCTATTCTGTTTCATTTTTGTTTGTATTTTTGGATGTTGTTATTTCATCGTTTTTCAAGAAGGAAGTTTCAAAATATTTTAGACTAAAATAGGTTAAAAAAAGTGAAAATCTTAACTCATTCCAAATAAAAGTGTTTGAAAGGCAAGATGACATATGGGGATGTGTGCTTGAAATTATTAAGAAAGTAATAAGTGATTGTATGAATCAATATCCGCTTAAAATTGAAATGAAGCAAAATATGATTTGATTTCTCATTAATATTTATGAGGGGAAGAATATTAATTTTTTGATTATTAGCAGCAGTTATACATCTTAAGGATCTTAAGAGAAGGAGAAGAAGAAGAAGAAGAAGAAGAATATAGAAGGGAAATTATTTGAAGAAGTTTATTGGAACATCAAATGGCTCAACGCGTTTTGTGGCTTGGTTTAGATGGAGCTGGTAAATCTTCACTGATTAATCGGTTAAAAGCAGGTGAAGCTGGATAGTAAATCCCAACTTAAAGCATCGATATGCAGAATGTAGAGTTCAATGGTATGAATTACTAGCTCTGTGAAGTTGGAGGAAGTGAATAAAATCGACATTCTTATGTTGAACATTCATAAAATGCTTCAGCGGTGGTTTTTGTTGTGGATAACTTAAATGAATAGAGATACCCGGAAGTCAAATAATATTTGTAGAATTGCTTGTAGGATAATTCACTTGCAGGTGTTCCAGTGTTGTGCTATTTTAATAGAGCAGACAGAGCTGCAAATATTAAAAAGGCAGTAGCTGAAATAGGATTGAGTGGAGTTTCAGATAGAGAGATATTTGTGTAAGCGTGCGATGCAGTTAGTGGTGTTGGTGTGAATATTGGATTCGACTGGGTATCTAAATAACTCATTACTTAGTCCAAGAAATAGCAATAACAGCAATAGCAGCAATAGTAGCAATAGTAATAACTTTATTTACAAATTTGTAAAAATGTTGTTAAAAATGGTTTTTGAAATTACAATAGATCAGGATACAGTTTCAACGCTGAACCTAAAGTCGTGAAAGGTCGTCCTAAGTACAAGCAAGAAGAGCAGAGTGAAACCAAATCATAGCAGACATTTACATCTTTGATGCAGGATAGGAAGGTTAAAATGATGAATCCTGTGCAGCAAGAATAAGAGTATGTGAGACTTGAGAAAGAGAGGATTAAGATTGAGAACATGAATGCGCAGCTCATTAACTTTAAGAAAAACAAAAAGAAAATGGCACCTTATGATATCAAACCTTCACCAAATCCTAGAATCGATGTCAATTTAGAATTCTTCTTGACTGACAATATCAATACGATTCCACCTACTGCAACGGAAATCGATTGCTAAACTGATGATTTCATTCCTAAACCTCCTTCTCCGAAGTATGTGCCTAAAAAGACAGGAATTGATGCGTACACCTAAGTTGAAGATGTAAGAATTTGTTAAATATTTGTTGGACACGATTTGCTTAACATTTTTGGATGAATTTATCAGTATGAGCTATTCGATTTCGATAGAGAAGTCACACCGATTGTGAATGTCATCGTTACTAAGACACTCGAGCAAGTAATTCTTCAGAATTGCCATGGAATTTTAATTTTATTTGATCTGATCTTTTGAAAATCAAGTCGATGCTTGAAATCGAATAAGATGAGGAGTTACTGAATATGCGTAAATTCAAGAAGCAATACGAGCAAAGGCAAGACACAGAGAAGAAGAATAAGTTTAGTATTTATGAGAAGGAAGTAGAAACCATGGTAGAAAAGGATAAATTGCTGGATAAATATACTCTCTTGGAGATGCAAAAGAAAGAGTGTCTCAGAAGAGTGCAGAACTACTCAATCGCTAAACAATACTTGAGGGACATCAAAGTAAATGCAGCTGCTAGCCTATTCAACGCAGGGTTCTATCAAAATACGTTGAAATATGCTATATAAAATGAGTTTGTAGACTGGTTGGTAGATGAAACTTCCAAAGAAATTGAAGAACGGAGAAATCTCAAAGATAGCATAGATGGATTGCTTGATTCTTAAACCTTGCACCTTCTCAAGGATCAAAAACAACCTCATTTGGTTATTAGATAGAGAAAACTACAGAAAGCTCAGGAGAGGAGAGTTAATGATTCTCAAAACACAAGACTCATTAGAATTTGTTATAAAGATGCTCCTAAGTTCCCTTCGCACTTTTCCAAGCATATTCTAAAGTATTTAGATGGTTAGTTTGACGAATGGAGAGAGACTTACAATACTAAGAGCAATGCACTCTAAGAATAAGTGGACAGCGGTGAAATCACGGAGGAATAAAGATCTAAAACACTTGAGGAAGAATTCCCCGAAGCTGGACCAGAATATTTTGGGTTGAGTGTGAATTCCATCAAGAAACTTGGATTTACACTGGCGCACTCGCAGTTCTATGTATCGCCTCAAAAGGAGTAGCGTTTAGAGTTAGTTGCAATTGCAATTCATAAAGATGGAAGCATAGCGTGTAAGATTGATGCTCAAAATCTAAGACAGGATAAATACATCAGATACAAGAGATCGATTAGAGACATTTCTAAGAAAGTTGCAGATGATGAAGCTATCATAGTAGATTTCTCAAAGGTACCTGCTGATGTATCCGGGTTCCTATTCTTTGTGAAACTTCCAAATCTCGTAAGATCTTAATTTACAAATAATCAATAAATTTTTATAATTTTTTAATCATCTTTGTTGTGCTTTAGAGTGCCCTTGAAGGGTTGAAAGAGAGTGATCAATTGAAATACAGTCGCACCGGTGTTGAAGATTATTCAAATAACATTGCCATTGATAATCTATCACTCATGGAGAAGATCTAATTCGATTAGTTAATCTAATAGCCTCCAAGTGAAGATTCACCTACAACCTAGAATGGATACTACTTCGCTTATGCTCTAACCAATAGACCAGTCATCGGATGGCACCTTGAGAACATTAAGATTCCATCTAAGGGCATGTTCGATAGCAAGGAAGAAGAAGTATATTTCAATAAGATTGTCTCTTTCTGGACACTCAGTGAAGGAGTTGTAGTCCCAAAATAACAATTGGAAGGCGAAGAATAACCACCTCAAGTTCTGCAGAATTAGGCAGCTCAACCAGGAGCATCCATTCTTCCTCCTGCAAACAGCACTAGCAATGTTCACCCTTAAGAGAATGCAAATCTCATATCGCTCAGCAACAACGGTGGAGTGCTGTTTTAAAAATGCTACAAAGAGTATAAAGTTGAATTCTTGAAAAACCCATAGACAGGGGAAGTCACAGCAAATGGGAAACATTTCGAAGAGTTTGTCGAAGAATTAGTAGAATTCATTAAGAAAGAAGATTCAACTTTCGATGCAGCAGCGCAATGGGGCATGGAATTTTACTTCCGTGGCAAAGTGATTTACAGATTGAATACGTTGAGAAAATGCAAGAATGCATTTGAGTTTGAAGTGAAGAAGAAACCAGAACCAATAATTGAAAAAGTAGAAGATGAAGAAGGATAAGAAGATGGAGAAGGATAAGATGAGTAGCAGGAATAACCTGAAGATTGATTATTTGAATTAATTGGAAATGTGGTTGTGTTTTGTATGTCAGTTGATTCAATAAGCAAACGAACAAAAATAGATTTATTACAAGATTTTTCCAGATTTAAAATGCAAAATTAAATTGGCTAAAAAGAAAGGAGAGGAAGAGGGGACTCAATAAAACATATTTGTTAAGCGCATGAGAGTTTCAAGTGACTTTTCTTTTTCCTACAACGAAACTCTAATCGAACTGTTATCTTGAAATTTTATTTTGATTTGATTAAGACCTTGATTTCTCTGTTTTTTTGTTATTTTGGGTATAAGACCATTTGTTTATTGTTAATGTGTTTTATGTATAATTCAGTTATCTTGGCTCAAGTGTCCTTGAAGAAGATACTGTAATGTGTTGCTGGTTATCATGATATCTGCTAGTTCGATTACTCACTCTGCTATGAGAAATACTTCTTGGAGGTGGCATACAAATTAAATCTTCTTTTAGGTAATTGAGCTGTGGTATTTAAGGAAGAATTGAATGAGCAGAATACTGATCATCTTAGAATTGCATTGGTTGTAATAATTTGGGTGAGAGTGTAGATTGTTAAGGGAAGTAAATGTAGTTGCTATTAATAAGGAGATTTTTAGGTGTCCTTGACCTTTTAACAGGGCTGATTGTAGTCTAACGGTTGTCAGAGGAATTGCTGAGTTAACTTTTACTGCGATATGCAATAGGTTAACATTAGTTTTTGGTGAATAAATTTTTCAGTTTAAGCTTTCCTTAATTGAATTCATTGCTGAATTATCGCGATTGTTTAGTTCTACTACTATTGCTATTGTTCTTTTATTTAGGAGATGGTTCCATGAAAGATTTGCTTGCATGATTATTCTCACAAATAGAAAAGATCCCATTTGAAAATATCGAGCAGTTTTTAGAAGGGTTTTTATAAAGTGAAGTTGATTTAGGAGTAGTAAATGAAGAGTCATTTAGATTGGATCTTAGTACAGATTACTAGTTTGAGTTATGCTTATTATGACGGCTTGGACATATCTAAAATGCTTAGTTTCCTTGGAAAATATGATGGGTTTAAACTGGCTAGTGTGTTGAATAATTCTTGGTAGATTCTGTGCTACATAAAAATCCCTTGCTAAATTGGTGTGAATCACTGTTCTAAGATAAAATACCACAAGAATACCCAATTTTATGGCAAGTACGTGAACTTCTTCGAGATCTATCTTCAGCTGTTGGCAAGCTTGAATAATCTACTTAATCTTACTCTTTCTACAACGACTTGGTATCTTGTTTATGCTAAATGAAAGTATTCCCTGAAAGGTTAGAAATATAAATCGCTGGGTTTAAGATAAGTTATTTGTTTGCATTCCTGTGCTTCAAGGAGATGATTGATCTCAATGGGCTTGGATGCACTTAAAAACAGAGCTACTTTGTCGCAGCTGATTTATTGCTCTAAGGAGTAGGTATCGTTTACTATCTCGTGGAGAGTGAAGAGTGAGAAAGAGGTGAGTGGTGATTTGTTTAGAAATTTTTATTGATATTGATATTACTTCTATTCGGTGATTGGTTAAGTTTAGTTCGCTGAGGAAGTTACTGAATATTATCCAATGTTTGTAAGGATTCTAAGAATCTTTTTTATGGATGCGATTGAATGTAAGGTTGAACTGAAATGGAAATTTGAGGAGAAATGAATTCCGATTTTATATTTTCATTTGTTTATCGTTTGCATGGTGAGAAACTGTTAAAACTAGGGCTCTATAAACCATAATCATTACTGGAAGTGTAATCTCCTGAGGATTACTTTCGAAATCTAACTGGACTCAGTTACTACTACTGATACTGCAATTATTTCTAGATATTTTATTGGTTGTTTTTCTTCTTTTGAAGGATTTATTATTCTCTTTAGGTAATATCCAAAGGGTTTCTAGTTGATGCTCTCAACTAAGAACGTTTCACAACGTTAGAATTGAATTTCAATTGTTTTTGCCAGATATCATCACCACAACAAAGTGATCTATCCAATGATTCTAGATTTTCCTTGTCGAATAATTTATCCTCTAGGTTATATTTTCGTTCATATGAATTCATAGAGCCTCTAGTATGTCTTGTAATTGTATCTAAATTAGCCATTTATCCTCCAATACCATTTGAATTCCGTGATTTGGTATTATTACTCGATGGAATACTGAAATTACTTTCTACTTCTTCTTTCTTTTGAACATTTCCATTATTAATAAATTCATTACATGTTGATATCTACAAATCTTAAAGTTATCTCAATACATTCACCTTAAGTTCGTTATCTTCTCCAGTTTTCCATTGATTTTGCTTAAAATCTAAATCAATCTTAACATCGCAATCAGTATTACTAATCTTATTAACCTACTCATTGATATTTCCGCTACCATCTTTTAGATCACTACCATGTTTCTCTTGTCGATACAAATCTATTTTTTGGTCTATCAGACTGTCATTAGAGTCGTCATCAAGATATATAAACTCACTTGAAGATACTAATTATTAGCTATTCTCTTCTTCCTCATTTTGTTTACAAATAAATGACTCAGGAGCAGCCTTCTTCATAATATTTATTTGTTTGAAGGAATAATTTCACTCCTCTAACTTTATTTGAATCAAATTAATTATTGTAAGCATTTCCAAGAACATTAATCTGCGGGTAAGCTTGAAGTGAGGTACATTTATGCTAATTTGGAAGGAAATTAAGAAAAATATTAATAGATTTGAAGTAATATTTAAAAAATTTGACAATTTTTTTTTAATACAAAAAAAGAATAAAAATATCTTTCCAACAAAATAAATAACAGACACAAGATACCACACTTGTAATTAGTAATAGCCTCTTTCGAGCCTGTTTAATTAATTTTCTTGTTTCTAAGAAAACAATAATATTTATGCTCAAACATTTCTTTCTTCTGTCTTTTTGATTTCATGAATTTTTATCTAATTTATTATTTTCTCAGATGACGATCTTAGATTTATTCTGAGATTTACTCTTGTATTCGCTTTCTTTTTGTTTCGCTTAAATTTACTCTCTTTGCTAGTCATCAAAGAGCATCTTAATATAATTCTAAATCGGTCGAACAATTTTCAGCACACTTATCGGCACAGTTGCTAGCAGTGCTTAAGTCCTCCAGATATCTTATGTTAAGCTTTCTGCGATTGGCCACCAAAAGACGAGATACATCAGGAATATCATGAACAAGAATATGAAGAATAGAATGAATTTGATCGTTTCTATTGAATCGATTTAGTCTTTAATGCTAGATTAGAACTGTTTGACTAATTCACGCACAGCTGTTTTTATGTACAGTCTCTGCATATCGCGTACTTCAATTGAAATGTCTAGTCGCAATAAATTCACAATTTTTTACTGCTGAGCGGTGTATTAAGATAGCGTCACCTCAGTGAATGGAGCTAATGTAGGTAAAGACATGACATAATAATGGATTTGAATTAAACATCAAAAGAATTTTAAAAAATGGAAATGATTCCAAGTTATTTAGTAATTTCTGCTTACTTGAGACAACAGAAGTCCATGAGAATGTGCCATCTATGATTTCTTAGTAGAACGTCAGGAGTTGTCGTATATTTTCAAAGTATCGTGTGAAGGCTGCTGTCATTCCGGATGAAACCGATCCATTCGCAAAGTCAGTGCATGTCGACAGTGAAGTTACAATGGAATTCTCGAGGAAGAACGCGCATGGATCTTGAGTCATAATACTGATAAACGAAGATTTATAACTCTATGAATGAATCTAAATATTCTAGGAATGGTCGTAGAGAATACTGGAATCCAACTCAAACATATTATTGATGTCACTGAGCACAACTACCAGCGGTTATACCTAAATATACGTTGATTCAATGAAAGAAAAGTCAATCCCCCGTAATAATTGTAGATTATTGCTCTTATTTGATTTGTTACATTCAAGATGGTTTAAGTAGGATTAATGAAGAAATTCCTGAGTGCATTATCTGAAAACACATACAGCGACTCCGAATAAGCTGTGTAGTTGAACTCAGGAAGCAAAGTCTTGACGTCGGACATCAATGTATCAGCCATGAAATAGCAGGCAATGAAATACCCTTCTAGGATTAGAACACCGAAGAGCATCTTTGATATGATCGTCGCTATGTTGTTGTCAATCTGCAGGACGATAAAAAAGCACCGAAATAGGGTCATTTTGGAGGTTATAATTGTCATGTTTATGTATGTTATTGTGGAAGTTTTGATTACTTTGTTGACATATTTTTTCTTTTTCCTTTTCATGATTTCTTCTTCGCCTTGAGTGATTTAATTTGGTTCTCCATTGTTCCCGAATCCTTGATTGTCGTCTTCCCTTTCAAGATCGTTGACGGATTGATTGTCATCGTCGTCTGCTCGGAGCTGAGAGACAAAGCTCTAACATTGAGCTTGGAGATTCTATGAGGGAAAAAGCATCACAAAAATATCAAATTACTGGTTTTGAAGCCATAAATTATTTCAATTTGTTACGATGACATATTTGTTTGGGATGGCTAAGAAGAGCAATATGACTTCGGAGGATTGCTTATTCACGTAGTTCAGCACAGGATAGAGTATCAGCATGAACAGAATTATGATAATCGGTGATAGCAAAACAAGCACAAAGAACAGAATCGATTAGTTATCTGTCTCTGAGATCAGATCTGACGTGTATAGAGAATTGGATGTTCTCATAAACGATTGATAGTCGTTTAAGATATTCATGTAGAAGTTCTGCACTTCTGTATTGGTGTAAGTGATTGATGTAGATGCTGTGTTAATCAGGGAGAGAGCTTTCGAGATCATTTACGATGTCACTTAGTTGAAATCATAATTCTCTTAGCTTCCTCCTTAGAGTCGGACTTTGATCATGCTGTCATCGAGGATTGCAGCGAGCGCTGAAGAGGGATTGTCTGTGTTGAGAAGCAGGTAACTTGCCATCTCATCCGTTGCAGTAATTATATCCTATTATCAAAATTTTTTTAGGACAAATTCAGCATGTTGTTGTTCAATTAATCTTGCAATTATTTCCTTACTTTGGTGTTCTAGATCAATGCTGCAAGCTAAGTTGCAGAATACGTATATAACCCTTGATTGATCAGCGTTATGTCTCTAAGATTAGCTAGAATATAGTGAAAATTAGCTATTCTTTAATTAGAGTATGTGATCAACTAAAGATCGTCCTTAATCGTGCTGAACTCCGACACTGCGACGAAATATTCCACAAAGGATATCGTCGTCAGTAGGATTAAGAATATTTTAACAAATGCATTCAGCATTCGAATGCCTTAAGGTACGATCTAGCTGCTGATAACCGCATTGAGTGCTCTCCTGTTGTTGAAGGTATCATTGAAATTGTGGTTGAGTTGTGTTCCTTCGTAGATACCATCATCGACGCTGTTACGGAAAAGACTATCCTCTGGATCATCGTCTTCTTTGTCAGATGCCTAGGAATCAAGATCCTTGAACTCATGCATTTCGTTAAGCTTGCTCTTGTACATACGCATTGTCTTGATACCCTTATCATACTACGTTGTTATGAACCCATCGTTCTTTATCTCTGGTTTTGGCATTTTGGACAAAGCAATCAATCAACCAAGCATACAAGTGATATGTGTAGATTAGAAAAAGTAATAGATTCTTTACGTTATGTTTGATAGAGTGTGAGAGTTATGTAAGGGTTTTAAACTTATGGAAGTTCTTGTCTATTCGGGTTGTTGAGGTTGTTATTGTTGTTGAGGTTGTTATTGTTGTTGTTGATGTCATTAGGATTACTGATTTAATTCTCAGAGACGAGATCAGACTGTTTAATAGTTTCTGCTTCAAGACGATCATCTTCTTCTTTGATTTAGCTTTCGTGAGGGATAGCTGATCGTTTTCTCTCTCCAGAGCGAGGAGTTCCTCCAACTTGCAGAGAGGATCCAGGACGAGCAGGGCTAGCTAGTAAACCACTACCGGCTCCTGGGATTTTAGTGGAATCGTTGAGATTACTGACATTCAAATGCGAATTGTTCAAGGAGCTGTTCATTCCTTTGATTTTAAGCTTGGAATTACCTCGATTTAGAATACGAGAATTATTCATATTTTCAGTTATGATAGAGCTGTTTAAGATAGGCTCCTGCATGTCAGCTTCGTTTGCTGGAGCAAATCCATAAGCACCTTCAATCTACTTAGTGT
>Ga0302271_10002691_pt1 | contig 15742 bp, 7 predicted proteins | sample III_Bog_N1_1_FD_198767 | JGI IMG/M metagenome (GOLD analysis project Ga0302271, IMG submission 198767) | Peat permafrost microbial communities from Stordalen Mire near Abisko, Sweden - III_Bog_N1_1 | ecosystem: Environmental > Terrestrial > Soil > Wetlands > Peat | place: Sweden: Abisko...
TATTAAAAAATATTATTTTTTTTTTTTTTTTTCTCTGTTGGGGGGGGGGGGGGGGGGCCGCCCCCCAGCAAGTCATATCAAATAATGAGGGGTGGAATCCAATCGAGAGTTAAAATAAATTGTGGGAAAGTAAAAAGTAAAGTGAAAGGATTTGAAATTTCGCTGAAAAAAAAAATAAAGCACAACACTTTATTAAGTTAGTTTTAAGGCTTATTGGAGGTTAATTAGCTGAGCGGGGGGGAGAAAAAAACAAGACGAAGACAAACTTTAGAGATAGAAATATAGGATTTTTACAGGGAGAGAAGAAGCAGATCTGTAAGTGAGTTTGTGAAGGTTGGCTTCTTTTGTTTCATATGTACGAACCTGGGTATGAATTTTCACCAATGGAGAGGTCACAACAGCAACAATAGTAGTAGCATTAGATTTTATAAAAACTAGACTCAGCACTTTTCTTTCAAGATGCGTTAAGAGTTGCTGCATATCACCCGTATAACTCGCCTTCTGCATTATATGCTAACTCACCGCTAGGGGGATTTACAGCAGCTGCAGCAGGATTTACACCATCTAGCACATTTGCAGCTGCTGCGTTGAATGTGCTAAGTACTATTCCTCCAGCAAGTTAATTTGCACATATGCAGTAACAATAGTAACAGTAATTACAATCAACTGAGAATGGCTCAATGACACGCAACAACAATGACCCAACTTCAATAATCGATGAAAGGTAAAATAATTTGGATTCTAATATGGAGAGCAAGTACAGTTGCCGAAGCAGAGGAGAGAATGAAAAGAAAGATGAGGTGATGTGAAAAAGAGAAGAAAGGAAAGTATGAAGTTGTTTGGGTGATTCCCCAAGATTTCAAGAATAAAAAAAATCAACTTAATACAATTATTGCGGGCTATCTTCATTAAAATCTCCTTCTTTTCTCTTTACAACTTCAAAAATAATGCCAATGATTAACAAAAATACTAATTCACATATTTGTTTTTTGCATTTATACAGCTAAGCTATTCCTTCAAGTGTTGGAGGTATGGCATCCAGTATTACTCCTTAGAATATCAATCGTCCTTTCAATTTTTATGATCTTCCATCAGTAAAAAAATAAATAATTTTTTTCTTCCATCTCTTCTAAATCACTTTAATCTCAAAAGACCTATTCAATAGAGAGAGATAGTCTCTCTTAAATAAATAGACTAATTTAACATTCCCAAATTCGTTTTGTCTTGTTTTTATTTGAGAAATTTAATAAATTTATTTTCAAAACAATAAATAAAACAGCAGATAGATTCTCCTTAACAAGGATTCACACCAAACTACTTTCCCCCAACTTCATCTGCTGCAGCGAGCGGCACGAATCTAATCGGAAGCAGCTTTAATCGCCAAACTTCTTAGCAGCAGTAGCAACCACAAGCTTCTACATCTTCTGCAAATGCAGATTATTCCTTTTCAAGTGTTTCAGCAGCACTCAAAAATAAAGGTCTACATGCAAACATTTAACAATATTACGAATCACCAAGAAACTTTGGGCCATCTGGATTCTTACCATATATGTCCCAGTCAGTAGGACCAAGTGGGTTTCAATCGTTTATGTAGGCTGCAAGTGATTCTCTGAAGTCGCCTATTTTCTTCACTGAAAACGAAGAAGGCTCTCCCATGCATTTTCTGCAGACTCCTGTGTAATAATAATTCTAAGAATCAATTACTCCTCGTTAGATATTCAATCCAGCTTAGCATCATCATTATTAATCATCTTTTCAGCAACCTCAGTAATCATAGTAGCATCACTAAGCATCTTAAATACTATTGCAACCACAATCTAACAGATAAGGATTAAATTTATTACAGTAACAACAGTAAATGAAGCAGTTGCAAAGATACAATTAAGAGAAAGCTCTTCTACAGTAGTAGTAATATGAAATTCAATAATAAGCAAGACTAGAATCTTAGCAGAAATTTTAGAATATTTCTTCAAACAATGAATAGGTACATAATTAAAATACATCCATGCAATAGGAAGAATAGTCATAAGAGAAGTCTTAGATTAATTAAAAGTAAGAAAACAATTCAGGACAATAAGGGTAGGTAAAATCAAAATAATAGAAAAAATTAATAAATCAACAAGAAGAAATAGACAAAATCTCAGAAAATGTAAAGCAATAAGGGAATTAGAAATCATCAAATACACTGGGTTCTGGGAAATAAGACTCTAATGCATCACAAACATGCTAAACTCATGTTAATATTAGTTTGGTGAATCCAGCGACATCATCAATGCTGGGTTAGAAAGGATCAAGTGAATAAAAATAATTGTAAGAGTAAATAATAGGATATGTTAATGTAGACGATGAAAATGAAGATGATGAAGAGGAATCAATTGCAGAAGATGAGGAAACTGAGGGAAAAGAAAAGGAGGATGAAGACGATGATGATGAGAATGATGAAGACGAAGAAGATGAAGATTACTGCCAAGATGGCAAAAAGAGGAGTAAAAATAAGGAAAATTCATTAAAACATTCTAAGAATAAAATGGGAGTGAAGAAAAATAAAAAAATTAGTAAAAATAAGAAGTATGAAATCAACGGAGTGGCTGTTTCTAAAGGTTCCTCTAGATCTCGTAAGCAAATCAACGAAACAAAAAATATTCCTAAAAACTACAGCAAAGCCATCATTGGGTTTATTTAAAAACATCCAGATGAGTGCAGCTCATTGCTAGGGAAAGACTACTCCTTCACTGAATTTGAATAGTTTCTCGTTGACAGAAAGGAGAAACTCACAGCGATTAAAGATTTGCGATCACTCTGGACAGCTAGAGCGGAGAATCCAAAACTCGAATCGTTTAATAGAGTTTTTAGAATACTGTCGTTCAAGTTTTTTAGGGAAAATGCAGTTGCCTACATTTACTCATCACGGAAAATTAAAAACACTAAAGCACTCATCACATACAGATTCATACTGCAAAGAGCATTACATGACCCAGAATCATTTTAATTTATGAAACTTCAGAACTGAGGTTGTTAGGGGGTAGATTTTACTAGATCTTAGAAATTGATTAGTGACAAAATTAAGCAACAATACATTTGAAGAAGAGATAATAGCATTATTTCATGTTCGCCTAAGTCATCTTGTAGGCTGGTTACACCTTTATAATAAAATACAACGAAACTACTAGATAAAACAATCCAGTTTATATATTATTCTCTTGACCCTCTCTCTCTCTCACATTCTCTAACAATCAGATTAATTTTTTAGTGTCTGCTTGTTATTTTACTCAAAAGAAATAAATTTTATGTTGAATTATCATAATAATTTTCAAGATTTTTTCATTTTCTAGCAATGAAAATAATTAAAGATAATTAGTTCTTAAAAACCAATGAAGATTTTTTTGAAAATAAATAGAAGATAATTATGATTTTGTATTATTTAGAAGATATTAGAGTACTTTGGGCACTTTATTGCTGTTGTTGTTACTTCTTATTGTCTGTTGGATTTGATTTATTTTTTGAATCTTAATAATCTTCTTTTGGATGGCTAATTTGTTTGATTTGTGGTGAAATTCAAATAAAAAAAAAGCTTGAAGAATTCAAAAATACTCAATTATATTTATAAAATTGCAAGTATTTGACAAAAATGGATGAGACAATATCCTCAGTGGGCACTCTAGCTTCAGCCTCAAAAATACCCACAAAAATTAATTAATTCAAGGTGCTTGGGAAGCTAGGGGAAGGATCATTCTCAACGGTTTACAAAGTGCAGCGGAATGCTGATGGCAAGGTGTATGCGATGAAGAAAGTGAGAATGAGTCGACTCACGGAGAGAGAGAAGTCAAATGCACTTAACGAAATTAGAATCCTGGCTTCAGTTAAATCAGATCATATTGTGGAATACAGAGATAGTTTCTTTGATGGATCTTCTGATTCGCTTTGCATCGTTATGGAATACGCAGAAGAAGGAGATCTTCTTTAGAAACTGAATGAGATAAAAATGTAAAATAAAGTAAATAAAGAAGCTAAAGAATTTCTGTTGAAAACACCATCTGATAAGGCCATTATCCCGAATGTTGATGAAGAAGACAGCGTTTTGAGTGTCGGATATGTTGAAAGCAATGTGAAAATGGAATAAAAAAATAAGGAAAATAGCTAAAAAAGAAGTTAAAATAAATTTGAAAATAATAATACTGTATTGTCAAGATAGCTCATTTCAACAAATAAGCATGACTCTGTAATGTAGGGGTAACTACCTGATCATCCAAACTCTTCAGCCCATAAATAGAATGCAAAAAATACCAATAGTTCTCTCTAGAAATCATTTTCCAAAACAAAGAACGCTGAACCAAACTAAAATAACTCCGAACAAGCAGATCATGGACACAATTCTGAAAATTACATTTTTATGCCTGAAGAGCAAGTATGGGATTACTTAATCTAATGCACAAAAGGCTTAGAATGTTTGCATTCAATGGGCATAGTCCACAGGGATCTAAAATGTGCTAATGTACTCATAAGTTAGCACAATATTGTCAAAATAGGCGATCTGAATGTTTCTGTTGTAACTCGTAAAGCATCCCATCTTGGGAAGACACATCCAGGAGGGACTCCTTTTTACACTGCGCCAGAGGTATGGCAAGGACATGCATGTGATTTCAAGAGTGATATCTGGTCTCTTGGATGTGTAGCTTATGAATTATGTGCTTAGATTCCTCCGTTTTAAGGAAATACACTAGCTGGACTGTGTGCTAATATCCTCAATGGATCTTTTAAGAGAATACCGAAGATTTACTCTGAAGAACTATCCAATGTGATCAATTTATGCTTAACCTTTTAACCTAGAGAAAGGCCTTCGAGTTAGGACCTCCTGTAACTTCCAATAATGCAGCCATATGTAAAGGCTTACAGAGAACGATACTCTTAGTATCTCAAAAACACAACAACTGTTCAGTAATATCATGGAGAATTAGAGCATCTTTCTCCAGAGAGGAGAGCTAAAAAATGCCTTTTAGACTAGCCTCATTTAATAGACACAATTAGTCTTCCTTCAAATCTCAAGAGACTTTCTCCCCTTTTACCGAGAGCTCATTATGAAGATACTTTACCTCTTCCTACAGTAGCAGAATTCAAAGTAGCTGGTTAAAACCATGAGAATCTAGGTAAATCAAGCGAAACAACAGATTTTGAAGGAGGAAAAGAATTAACTTTTTTCACAACAAAAAAAGATCAATAGAATAATAATAATCCATAGGAAAATTATCATGATTTGGTTAATCATTCCCCGATTAGATTTACTCTGAAGAAGGTTAGGATGGATGAATCAAAGTTTGAAGAAGGATCGGTTATTTGTAATACAGAAGGAAATGAGCATGCTGATGATAAAAATGAGCAGAAAAAACAAGAGGAATAGGTATTAAGTGTGATTCAAAGGGATTCTTAGATTTTTAGAAGCGAAATAGCTACAACAAATGAGAAATCAAATCAAAAAGAAACAAAAGCTAAAGAAGAAACCAACAACTCCTCTCGTATTCAGATGCTAAGTGCATATCTAGAAAAACTAAGAACTAAGGTACAAAAGTAACCTTAAGTATCATAATTCGGAATAGCTAGCAGTTACAGAGACTTTGAGAATGTCTTTGAATTTCGATAACAACCAAAGTAACAACGACGCATTAGAACGCTATCTCGTGATTCATCTAGTAATGAAGAAAGAGGGCTTAACAGTAATAAACGCTAAGATAATAGGGTTAAATTCTCCTTTGTTTCAAAAAATTAATCGAAAAATAACAGAACTTAATTTGTCTAAGAGCAACAAAGTTAGATTCCCAGCGATCTTGTGAACTACCACATTCAGAGTATTTTAAACAACAACTATTAGCTTAATCATAGTAATATCCCTGCGAACTCCAGCAATATTTCAGCTGCTTCTCTTATTTCTAATAATATCCAACAACGCCATTTAGGCCAAGTTAACACAAGCTTTATTCACAATAATCCAAGTAGTGGCTCTAATCCTAATAAAAGTAGTGCAAATTTCTAAAAAACTCTTACAACAAATGATTCGATGAGTAACTTTTCTCCGCCGATAGCTTCTCTCCGACGAACAAGACGCTTTATTTCATAACATTCTAGCAAAAATCACAATAATAGTTAGAATTCGAAGGATGATCTAACTAAAAAACCTAAAAGTTCTTCCCCCCCGTAATAGCAAATGAGTACATAATTTTCGTAGGTTGTTAAATGCTACCTGCCAAGAACGGCTGCTCATCAGCAGAGGAATTTAAGCTCTGAGAGATAGCAGAATATTTCAGTTATTTCAAGTCAAAGATAAATCAGTCCACCTATTGTTGCAAAAAGAGCTGCATTATCTGCTAAGATCACAACTTCCAAAATCGCTAAATCATCGCAACCTTGCCACTCTTTCCATGTAAAATAAACCGAAATTCCAGTGCCAGATTAGGGTTTAAAGCATCTAAGAAATAATGATGATAATAAGGAAAATATCTAGGTATCTCCCAACTACCCAACAGTCTTCCCTCATAGAGGTTTGTCCTCAAGGATCAACCGCTAAATAAAAGAACCTTTTTAAAATATTTAAAATAATTAAGATACCTCTAGAGTTCTCAAACTTGCTTAGGTTTGTAAGAAACATAAAAGTAATCATGAAAAATAAGACAAAAACATTTTTTATGATCATACAAGAGAAATATTTGAAGATAGAACTACCCAATGTTAATAGCATCTCAATCTTCACAAGGACCGGATTCATAACGAAAAAGTAATGAAAATTCAATCCGCACAACGTTAACTGGAGTTTTTATAACCAAATAAAAAGTTAGCTTTTTATCAAGCAGGCTAGATGTTCATACCAAAAGAAAGAAAACATTATTTATTTCCACTCTTGAGATGATTTGTTGTTTTCATACTTTTTCTCTATTTTATGTTATGTTTTTGATGTGTTTATTTCAAATGAGAGTCAAATTGAATACTAGACACATATATCAACACACAATTAATATTTAAATTTAAAAAGAATGATCCAAATTAAGGATTCATATGCTTCCTAAACAGTAAAGCAAATTAAACTTCGAAAGGGTAATAAATTAACAAAATATAAGAGAAGGAGGGGGGAGGGGGGTTAGCTGAGATTCTTTATCTTGCTCATTTATCAACTAGAACTCTGTATCCGAACCAATTTCCTGGAGCTTTGAAATTATATTTAGCCATGAAATCAGTCAAAGTGTTGATAGGTCCATCTTTAACTGAATCATCTTCTCCAGCTTTGAAAAAGCTTTCCTTCAAAATCAACTATTAGGGGAAAAAAAACAACTTTAGATTAACAAAAAAAAAAAGACTCAATATGTTATTTCAAGAATGAATATATCTCAACCTGCGCTTCTTCAAATATCTCCCTCGCTGTCACCCAGTCTCCATCGAAATATTCTTGTAGACCTTCGTGATATGTTTCCCTGAATTCCTTTTTGTTAATAAAGCCAATTAAAACCTTTAATCTGAACTATTTTAATTTTTGAAAAACCCTTTTTAATCTTACATTCGAGTAGTTCTATCTCATTGCGAAGATATCAACATCTGTGTCAAGTACTTAGCATATCCGCGCTTAACCTTTGAGAATTCTCCTGTATCGTTCTGTCCTTCTTTTTCTCGAGATAAACTTCAGTACCTTCTTGTTTACTTTTGTATCTTATTACCGTCGAGAAATGTATTTATTTTCCCTGAGCAAACTTGGATCTACATCGCAAGTGTACAAATCCATAGGTTATTTTGAACCTTTCACAGTAACTCTGTCAACATGTCTGAGTGCATTTTGAGTTTTAGGGCTCAATAATCGATAGAGTGATCCAGATAGCATCATATACAGACCATATTGTTTAGTAGCATTTTCAATACGAGAAGCTAAATTCACATTTGGGCTGAGATACGAAGCATCGATTTTAAAACTTGAACCAATTGCACCCTAAACAAAGATAAAAAAGTTGATTTCTAGAGGGAAGAATAAGTGAAAATATATTTTACTTCTATCCCCCAGCCAACATGAAGCCCGAATCCTAAACGAAGCTTAAAGGAAGGCATTGCTTTCTAGAGAGGTTTGAGGTGCTATTACTGCAAGAAGAATAAAAAATAATGAGCATTATATGATAGATAATTGCAATATTATTATTTGTGATTACGATGAAACTTGGTTAAAGTGAAAGCAATCTCGAGTTAGCTATTGCTTTGAGAAACGCGATGACTGGAAGATCTGCTAGATTTTACACAAGTGGAAGATTCTTCATGCGGACTTCATCATATTCATCGATGAAAAGCTACGACTCATCCTCCGTGAACTTCCAAACGAGCAAGAAGCAATCACCGAGATTCTTATTAATAGCCCCATGAAAGCTATCGCAGCAAATATGCACCAATTCAGCGATCTCGTTGGTGAATATCATGACTTTCTCCTACAGGATCTCAGTGGCATCGGAGAAGTTTTTGATAGAACAAAATCCAAATATTGCCATCACTTTCTTTCCAGGAATCATTGGGTCGATTCGGCCACCTAAACAAAGGGTAGAAGAATGAGAAAGATTAATTTTGTTTCAGATATTTTGGGCTAAAGTTCATGAATTCTGCAGGACTAAATCATTAACCTTTTTGCATATTTTTTGTGATGATTTTCGATCCTGCTTCTCCAAATCCAATCGCGAGAAGTGCTCCTATTTTCATAATCGTCGATTCGAGCGTGTATGTTTCATCTCCTTATTATTCCGCTAATTCTAAATACTTCACTCTATTTTTCTTCATTTCTTATTCTGCCATGGCTTTTTCTTCTGAAATCTTCGCAGCTTGCAGTGGATTATCTGCAATTTATTTAATATTTTAAAGCATTCTTTCTATTGGAGATACCACTAGTTTATTGATATCCCTGACAAACACAATTGTGGAATATGCCAGAAGAAACATGATAAATGTAGTCTATCCGATTGAAAGATATGCAGATAGATCCTAGTCAATTTTGATGTTGTAAATAGAATCAAACGATGAATCATCATTTAGAGAATTATAGCTAAACTCACTCTCTTCTATTTTTCTAAGATCTTAAATTTAAGTGCCTAAAGGTGGGTACATTTAGATATTAGCTGCTTGGTAATAAATCAGTGGATATCTATGTGAATCATCCGAACTATCATAAATTTAACCTTAAGCCACAGCTATATTCAATAACAAAGGATAAATAGCATCATTAGCATCATATTAATCTCGTAAAAACTACAAAAATGTATCGAACCCTGCGTCAGTACTCTAAAAAGCAAAAAAAGACAAACAGAAAATGAGAAATATATTTCCAGAATGATACTTTTTGAAAAGAAAAAAACAATATTTTTTACCACATAATTGACGTCATCAAAGAAAGGAATGCAGACAACAAGCATAAAGATTAAGATAATCACTCTGTTAATAGTTGTATTCGCTAATCTCTATCCAATCTTGCTCTCGTCATTCATCTAAAAAGAAATAAAGATCAATGGTAATTTTAAGATATCAAAACAGCTACTTTATTCTTATTTATTTAATTATAGAATATTCCTTGTAAAACCTACTCTTTTCGTGTTAAGATCGATATTTTCTTCATCGTTATGATCTTTATCATTTAAATTATCCTGCTGAGTCTCTTCAAATCCAAACGAAGTATGCGACCCAAATGATGTCCTTGATTTCGAGTCATTTAGATCAGTTTCTGAAAGCATCCGAAGCTTCGGTGTATCCATCCCAGGATTGACAAACGAAATAGACTTAATGTTACTAGAATTCAGTTGATGAGGAGTTAACGAAGACTAATTCTAAGGAAGTTAGCTGACATTTAAATATTAACTGAGTTTATTTTAATCTATTTTTATGCCCATTTATTGTTGTTATTGTTGCTGTCCAACATCGTGAGAGTAAGAAGTGTTGTGACTTTAATGAGATAACAGAGATTTTCTGTAATTGTCTATTTTTTTAATTGGGCTGCCTGGGTTAATAATATTCGCTGTGTTGTGATTTGAAAGCTCTCCTGATTCAATTAATTGATTGCTTTCGTTACGATCATTACGGGATTATGCCTTCTGCTATTATTGCTACTGTTGTAAGTTATGCGGGAAGTAATTTTGCTCTTTTCTAAGAGGTGAGTCTTTTTCATGTAAATCTCGAGTGTCAAAGGATCTTCTTCTGTTGAAATTTTTCATGGCATTTCCAGTTCTATTTGTAAATAAAATTATGATGTTAAACCTATCACTGCAAAATAAAGTCTTACACTGAGTGTTTATCAAATGAGTTCATTCTTTTTCTGAGCTACATATGGTGATCCACGATAATCTCATTTTAAAGGGGACTATCTTTATTCTCTTTAGATGATTTGATTTTGAGTTAAAAATCAGAATGGATCCCACCATAGGAAGGGTTTAGTCTATCTGTTTCTAGATTCTACTGGGAAGTCTAGTTACTGTGATTGATATGATCGATGGAAGCTTGCTGGGATTCTAAAGAGGTTTCTTCTTTTGAGTTGTAAAGAAGATGGAGATTTTCATATGCCTGTTTGTACAGCATTTAGAGTTTGGTGAGCCTCAAAAGGCGAATGAATCTGACAAGCTTTGTTGCTCGAGTCGCTATCCTAGAGACTCTGCTTGCTCTAATAATACAAAATACAGAATTGAATAAAAAATAAAGTGTTTTATGAGCTTGAAACAAAAAAAAATGAGTACTTAAGAAAATTGACTTGCGTATTGTTGATTGAGAAGCCAAATATCCACATAGAAAGGAAATCAATATCAAAGAGCATAGAAGCAGTAGAAATGCCATCCATCCAGAAATTAAATCTTAAGAAATAGCCATTTTTACAGATCGAGAGAATAAAGATTTCTGAGAAAAAGAATATCAAGATTACTAACTCAGCAATCTAATAATCAATGTCATTTTCCTATCAAAGAACAAAAGGAAGGACATACATTTTATTGTTTTTCAAAAACAAAACTGTAATTTCAAGTATTTTAAAGAAGCAAAATCTTACTGGTGAAACAGCTACTTATCGTATATCTTCGCTGTATAACGTAAATATTGTCATTAATCCCATAAAAACCTCCACAAATCTACTTAGCATGATATTCATCATTGCTACCTTTAATAAATGATAATAAAATATCTTTGTTTCAGGTTTTTATTTTTCTTCTGTAAGTTACCTTGCATTTCTTGAATTTCTAAAGGAATTTATATTTAAAGGTGTTTCGATCCTTTTCTTCAACTTCTTGTATTTTTTAGCGCAGCTAGCTCATGAAATTTTAATTTAGCAGCTTCGAGACACGATTATTTGGTCCCATAGTTACACTGTTTCGATTGAGAGGTGCAAAGGTTTTTTTTTTAGCAATGCTTACATTGGTTTCAGGTAAATTAGAAGCTACTTGAGGTGAGTCTTTATCGAGAGCTTCTTGGTTTTTCTTCTGTAATTCATCGAAGAGCTTTTTCTGCTTTTCGAGAATATTTTAGTGTTTTATTAACATCTTTTAGCTCATGGCGCCTAACACTCCTTGACTTTTTTCTATTTTTTAAAAAATAAACAGTTTCGTGTATTTTCCATTAAAAAATAGCAACTTCTCAAGACATTTTTGTTCACAAACACTTCTTTTTACTGTTTCCTGTCAAGTTTGGAATTTAAGGAAACTGCACTTAAGATTCCTGGGAGTTTTGAGAATTAGATGCTGGTTGACCATTATTGAATAGCAACAATTGAGTTTTCTTCTGAGCTGTGAGTTTGCGCTCTTTCTTTCTGGTCAAGAATCTCTCGACAGATGGCTTGTTATTAGCTAAAGATACAGATTATGGCCTTATATTAGTCTACGAAGAACTTTAGGGGATTTAAGGCTATTATTAGCTAGGATGAAATGGTTAAATTCCAGAGGGGACAGACTGATCTCTTATTCTTTCGTCATTTCCGATTAGTCCTTCCTTACCATCAACACCTCCTGCCTATGAATTCAGCATGTAAACTATTTCTTTAGTTTTTTATTAAAATTTTAAAGACCAAAGTTAATCACATTAACGAATTACTTTTTAACTCACTAGCTTAATTGCTCATAGTATTAACAATCAACGCTTTTTCACATATCCATCATAACTCAATTTGGATTAAATTTTTAGGTTTCAAAGAAATTTCCAATACAGAATAATTGCTTTGATAGTTTTTTTTCTCAAATAATCTTGAGTATCGATTTATCAATAAATCAAAAGGAATTTTGATTCAAATAATAAGAGATCTTTCACCCAAACAATCATTTGCAAAAAGTTAAGAAGTATGAAAGAAAATACAATGCAATAAAGTAAAAATAGAAGTTTTAACAAGAATGAAGTAGTTCAAGAAAGTTAGATAGAAAGAGATTATTAAATAATTAGAAGGTTGTTTATTTTAAATCAAAATGAGATCAAGAAGAAAGAGATCTTGAGAATTATATGAGATTTTCAAAAGTTACAAGGTAAGATTTCTTTTTTTCAGCATGTTTTGCTGCATTAATAAGACTACGCCATAAGATAGGCATTTACTAATCCGGAAATCTAAAAAGATAGCTAAATGATTCTTATTGCTACATTACTTTGTCTTTCTTGGAAATAAATCCTTTTCCAACAACTCTAAGATGGGTAGGTTTATCTGAAGGAATTATTAAATCTGTGATATCCTTAATTTTAATTTATACTTTAGGCCTCTACTAATCTACTCGTCTGTTATGCTTGCTGAGTTGGACCTATGAAAAATAGCAGAACGATTGCTGATCAAGAGAAATGACTCTTTTATTGAAAAGCAATCCAGAACGAGATTACTTCTCAACAGCACAACTATACTAGAATTCATCGTCATCTGTTTCTTCAATCGTCTCGAGATCTCCACAGCTAGCACAGTGTTCATCTCTTTCATTTACACCAGCGAAAATTCCCCTCTCTCTCATATTTTCTTCTTCTTCTTCAATAGGTTCCTCTCTTTAATAAGCTCTTTTTTATACCATTTAAAATAACCCACCTGATTAGCAAAGATTTGTTAGTTCTCTTCTGTGCATTTAAAGATTTGGAGCTGTTATTAATTGTTTATGATAATTGACAAATTATTCACTGAGGGTACTCCCGCTTTTATGATTTCCCAACCCTGAATACTAGATTTTTGTTGGAAGGATGGTTTTCCGCTGTCTCAGATTATTATTCAGACTGGCTACTTGAACGTCAGTTTTCAGTGACGATGAAGATTAATCTTAATTTTTTTTGTCATTTAGAGGATAAATAGGTGCAAAATTCTTCAAAATTTTCCCTAATTTGGTTTTTTGGAGATTATTTTCAAATAAAAGTCTTCAATAAAACAGTTGGTTTTTGCTAAAAAAAATAATAGAAAACCCTAGATTTCTTGAAATAACTTAACTGCCACAAGTGAATAAAGCGATCTCTCATAGAATGATAGAATCACATGTGAATATTTTTACTGATTTTTATTTCTTTTTTTAAAATAATTCCTAAGCAATTGATAAGGAAAATCCTTCTTAAATTTACAAAATTAAGAAGATCCACAATATATCGCTTATCTGTGCTTCTTGAATGCTTATTTATAAAGTGAAAATCCTAATTTGAAAGCTAATATTTCTTGATATCTTCTTTACATAAGAAGCTAGCGATACTGATTTTTTGTCTCTCTAAAAATAATCTTCATTTTGATTGATTTCTTTGGTTATTTTTTAACCATTTTTTAGCGAAAATATGCATGAGTTAGCCTATTCTAAAATAGATTTGGATTTTACAAGCCACCAAGATATTTCTATATGTTTTGGGTAATTTCATCAGAAGCTGCTCGAAATTTGTCCTTTTTTTGTTCCTTTTCACAGACAATTTCCTCTATTCGAGGAAGAAATTACCACAAATTGAAAATCCAACCAGCCTCAAATATAATTTTTTGGTAATATTCCTAGACAATTTCTAGCCTTACTTTAAATCTAGAATAACTTTCGAGGTATCTCTTACTCTCTTAAAATTTAACATAATGCTTAACATTATGAAAAATATCAATCATTTTTACTGTAATTTTTAAGCAAATTAATCAAATTCCCTTAGAAAATTCATAGTTTCTTCCTTCAAAAAGATTCCCAAATAATCTTAGGTATCTTTTTATTTTGATTATCAAGGACATCAGAGATTTCTCTTGAATGAAATTGCTTATTAATCCAAATAAAAAAATTTAAGATTTTCATTAATTTAGCCAGTTATTTTGGCTAAAAAAAGATTCTCATTTTAATAATTCTTATTCGAGCTTTGATTCAGCATTTCTGGATTGATGCTGCTAGTAAAGCTCTAACATTAGGATTAGTATTGTTTTAATTTTGATTAATTCTTTCTATTTTTCATGTGATGTTTCATGTCTTTTTTCAAGAGCCCTTCATTTTGGAAAAAAAAAACAGCCACACTCTTGCTATTTTTGTCAAACATTTCGTTTATAATGGTTTTTAATAATAACAAATTTGAAGAATTTATCATTAGTTGGAAGACAAATACGTTATTTTGTTTCCACAAACAAATCTGTGCTGGCTGAATTGATTCTTAGTTAAATTAACCTAATAAATACTATGTTTCATGGGTTCGACTACTTGAAAGAAACAGAAATTTCACATGAATTTCAATATTTTTCCCTAAAAAAGGGGATATTTTCTTAAAAACATACTTCCCTGTTCTTTTAAAATCTTTTATTTCATAAATAATGGTATCTTACATGATTATTCTTCTTTCTTCATTGTGATAAAGCTTTCTAGTTGTTAATAAATCAATTCATTTTTTAGAGCAAAATCTTGCATTAAGATTCCTTTTTCTTGTCACTAAAATGAAAGACTCCAAGAACTTCTCTAATATTCCTTCCTAATAAATTATGACTCCTTTGTATTTGAGAAGTCAAAGTGCGTCACGATGATACGGTTTATTGGATTTATTAAAAACAAATCAAAAAACGCTCCAATAAAAAAGAAAAAAAAACAATATGAAAGTTAATTAGTTATCAATATTATGTGTCTTTTCACCCTTATCTCATCTCTGTTTTTCTTATTAGAGGAAATAGATGGCGTTTTTGTTACTTTACTGAGAAGAAAAACATGGAGAAAATAAATAAATTCAAGTTGACTGCCAAATGCAGTTTGATTCTGAAAAAGTACCATTTAATAATTCAATGGAATAATAAACATATTGCATGTAAAGAAAGTTGTTTATTCACTTTAATTTTTTCAGAAATTCAAATTTCAGGATTTGATTTGTAATGTTGAGGTATGTTAGTACATGAAAAACATTATATTTGAGGCAGTAAAACGTAAAAGGTGCTTGTGGCTGGTGTTTTAAGGGATGAACATGCTTACAAGCAGTGATTATATAATTTTAAAAGTAATGAGAAAGAGATTTTATTAAAATAACTAATAATTTTAAGGTAAAACTGCGTTTATCTATTTACAGAAAAAAAATATGGGAGTAAAATCAATAATCTTATTATCAAAATCTCCTAATTTATTATCATCTTTCTCTTAAATTAATAATTTCACTTATTTTTCATTGAATTTTTTATTAATTTCAATAATATAATACACATTCTTCTCAAATATTTTTCCCACTATTAGAAAAATAAGCATACAAAAATAAAGAGATTTCTATTAAACGCATTGTTTATTTCAATAAATCTTTAAAAATAAAATGGGGTTGGGGTTGGGGTTGGGGTTGGGGTTGG
>Ga0302271_10002693_pt1 | contig 15739 bp, 11 predicted proteins | sample III_Bog_N1_1_FD_198767 | JGI IMG/M metagenome (GOLD analysis project Ga0302271, IMG submission 198767) | Peat permafrost microbial communities from Stordalen Mire near Abisko, Sweden - III_Bog_N1_1 | ecosystem: Environmental > Terrestrial > Soil > Wetlands > Peat | place: Sweden: Abisko...
AAGTCCAGCAACTTTGGGTTTATTTTACTTTTTCCAGGCAAGTGTGATTAAATATCCTAAGATAATACATAATTTTTAGATAATTCTATCTACGATTCATGCTCTTGTATGAAGATTTCTTTAGGAATGGAACTAGATATGCAATGATACAATTTAAATCTGTGTTGCTAAAATCGTTTTCTGTGTGTAAATTACTAATATAACTCAACAAAAAGCGATAATTCTCAATGGGAGAAACACTAATTACTAGATACTTTTGACAAATGGAAAGATTGATACTAAAAGAAAGAGAAACATTTTTGTATTATTTCAGTCTTTTTACATATTTAGAAAGCAAACTAATTAAGAATTATTTTGTATATTTCTTCTGAAAAAACCACAATAAACTGATCGAAATTGAAAAGAAATATCAATTTTTACAAGCAAAACAAAATATAAAAATGCATAAAAATATCTTTTTCAACCAAATCAATTTTAAACTGTATCAGATTTATTATTTTTATTGAGAGTTTTAAAATCTTTCTCTGATTTTCTGAAATATTTATGATGTCTTTGAGGCGGTTCCTATTCTGAACCTGCAGCTGCTGGGGCTCTTTCAGGTGCCTCTCTAGCTGCTTTGATCGAATTAATTGGATTCTTGGGACAATTTTGCTATGTGTGATGAACGTCTCCACAGATGAAACAGCCACCTCCCTTGACGTAGAGCCCATTGGGGTTTTGTGGACAATCTCTGCTGATGTGTCCGTTCTTCTTGCAGACAAAGCAGAAAGCGAATTTAAGAGTGCTACCGTTTTTCTTTTTCTTGCAATCTTTCAATGAATGATCAGATGAACCACAGTTGTAGCATATATTTTGCATTTGTTTAGAAGGAATCTTAACATTAGGACAATCTGCAACTAAATGGCCGACTTCTTTACATCCAAGACACTACATGCCTACAATCTATCTACGCTCCCTACGAGCATCACTCTTTTTCTTATTTTCGTTGGTTCTTTTTTTAGAAATTTTCTTATTGACTCTTTTTTTCAAATCGACTCGTTTCTTGAATGCCTCATCCAATGGGTCTCTCACGAACTTTGCAGGATTCTCAAGAGCATTGGAGATTTACTTTAACTCGTAGAACATTCTCTTACGTTTATTCTTGTTATCGCCACCAAGTAACTCCTTTACTCGCTATTATAAAAATGCCTCTTTTTCCTTGAGTTGTCTAATCGATAAGAAGAATATCTTATGTTTGACAGGTTCTGAATGCTCGGTTTCATTTTCCTTGCCTTCTTCTCCTTCTACTTTGTTTTCATTGCTCTGAGCATTCTCTTCAATATTTTCCTCAGATGTAGTTGCAACTTTTTTTTCCTTTTTTTCTTTCTTGGTCACTTTCACATCTTATTCAATCCCATTTTGAACATCTTTCTTATCAACTGTCAACACCTTGTTGTTGCCTTCTAGTTTATCAAGCTTTGACTTCTTGTGAGTGATGTGAGTTGGCTTGGATGCTTCTCCATCTTTCACCACATGCGGTTTCTTCTTCTCCACCATTAAAAAAAATCTTAAAATATCAATGATTCTATGTAAAAAATATTATGTTTAGAAAGGCTTAATTTGTCTTTGCTCTCTTTTTGGCCTTGTTTCTACCACTAATTCTTGCTCTCTCTTCTCTACTTGTCTATCGTTTAACCATCAGCATCCCCAAAAAATAAAAACAAAGCAAAAAAACATTCAATTCTCCTCCCCCCAACATATCATTCTTTCTAAACTAAAAAAAAAACATCCAAAAAAGATTTGTAATTAAAAAGAAAACTGATTGATTTCATTTATTAGCTTAAAACATTTGTTATTGAGTCAGCTCTCTCTATTCACTTAAGCAATTTTTCCTAATTAATATCTTCCTATCAAATCAGACAACATTCCAAATCAACAAATGGCAGGGTAATAATAACAAGATAATGAAGAAATTCATATAAGAACTCATCACATCCCTTTAGAGAAAGTTCAACAACTGAATATCAAGCCACTGAATTAGATTTATGTCCTCGATTTGAACTAGAACTACCTTCAAGAAAATGAACCTCAAATTGATAATAGAATTCCCTGGGATGAGATCAAAGGCATTCATTCATAAGTCATCTAATCACCTAATAACTCTCTTACTAGCCCATAAAACTCTACTTCGCTGTAGTCTCCTAAAATTCCTTCTCGTGTTTCAGGGATAATAGATGTGACTTTGAAGCACTAATTCAAAAAGAATCGTCTTGTCTCGAAAATTTAGATCTTTGGTATATGCGGAAAACAATTATTATTGCTATTTTCTACTGAGAACTTGCAAGAAGAAATGATTGAAGAAGAACTAGAAGTTATCAAGAACACTATTGATGAACATACAACATCAGAACCAAGTGATATCGCTAGTGGGTTGAGTTTATTTATACAGGAAACTTAGAATTTTATAAAATCAAACCCTCAGAGTTATCTTGAGACATTTTTATTTCTTGGAGGAGGTTTCTTTTTTTCAAAAGAAATCGAAAATAAATGTTTTGAGCTCTGCACAGCTCTAGGTAGAGCAACTGCTACTAGTTAAGTTAGCATTTCTCATCGAGTTAGCGATTTATCTGCGAGTTAGGTAATTTTAGAAATATTTTGTATTTTTATCATTATTTAAGCTTAAAATTATATGAAATATTCAGGCTAGTTTCAAGAGGATGCTAGGTTTAACTTCTAAAGATCTTTATTGTACAGACTTAGCATAGATTCAATATTTCAGTTGGCTGGAAATTGAATATATGGAATGTCTGCTGGATGTTGTGTAGAGTAAGAAAATAAATAAATATGAAGAAACAGCTATCTCGTTAGCGGCATATCATGAAGATCATCCAAATACTCTAGAGAGCCTTCAAAGGTATACATTAACAGCCAATATTGCTTAAGAAAAACACATTTTTTTTGCAAATATTTAAAAAATAATATCTTTTTTTTCTTCTCTTCCAAGCCTCTTCAAAGTCTGCCAAGAAGTCTCAGGTGATCTTCCAACAGAAGAAAACAAAGAAAAAGAAAGGAAAGAGCTTGTCGAAGTTAATTTGAAAGGATTGTTTTAAATAAATGATAAAGTAGGCGTTGTATCATTTGCACACCCTAAAGTAAGCTTGCAGCAAGCTCTTTATCTCAAAAAAATGTTACTGCAGTTACTTTACTGCGGGACTGCTCTTGAAGATGAGCGATACTAATATTAGCAAAAAGCCTAAGGCTTAGTATTTGAAAGAGAAGATGTAGGGAAATCGTTCAGCGAGTGCATGTTCGCTTTGAAGTAATCCTCTGACTTCAAGCTCGAAGTGTTTAACAGCGAAATGCTCTTAACTGACATGAATTCACATTCGGGGTATCTTTTAGAATGCGTGAAATAGGATTTGCTTTTTACAAAGAAACTCTTTGAGATTTGCAAGGAGATCAACACGAAGATCTTTATTTTTAGAAAAAATGTAGAGAAATGTAACCAAAAGGATCTCTCGGAGTTTATCGATGGGTAACTTGTTCGGATTTAAGCGGTGTAATTTAAGATACTGAGGAACATTGAGAATTCGGTATCACGTCTCTTTTTGTCTCTTTAACAGACGCTAGATGTGATACTACTTCAGCTACCAAGCCTTAAAATTAATACAAGACGAAAAGCTGTTTTCGATGAGCTGACTAATCTCATAAGAGCGAATAGTGAATATTAAACATATTTAACTTCTGGGAGCGAAGGTACTTCTCTTGGGTAGTCATTTAAATTCTTAATTGAAACGTATTTCAAGGATTTCATGAAATGAATGATTGATTGTCATATTGTGGTGACCTAAGAGAAGAAAGAGCAATTAGTGTTTCTGTTATTTAGTAGTATTAATTTTTTAGGTTTACAGGGATAAACTTAGATTATTAAATTTCAGTTTTTTCAGTTATTTTAGATGACTGTCTGTCTGTAATCAACGCATCTAATCATTTACAGGAGTCCAAAGAGTGAAAAATCTAAAATAGATTGGACTTTGGTAGTTCAAATGATCAACAAAGCTAATCTTACATTTCAAGAGAAGTAGATTTCTCCACAATGAAATTAGAACTTCAAAATACTTTTTTATCTTTCTTTTTTCACATATTATTATTACACTAAAAAAGCTAATTTGATGCTTCTTGACTTTTAGAAGCAAAATATGAAAGCGTGGGAGAGAATGCGATTTTCGGGAGGGAGCGTGAAATTCAGAAAACTAAAGCAAATTTTGTGTATTTATCAAGTTGTACAAAGCGAGTACAAAATCTTCTGCGGCGTAGGAAAGTTTAAGCCGACGGAGACCACAAATTGAGCTGTTCACATCACAAGACAAATAAACATATATCTTTCACTTAGATCAGAGAAAACATCTTGGACGCTTGGTGAAAATCGTGTGTCAATACAAGAAAGCAGGCACGAATGAAGCTGAGCCGATATGTGAGTAGGGTATTATGGAAATATGAAGTATCTGCTCTGAATCTGTTGTAAGCTCTTCTTTGGGCGACAGCTCGAGATTCCAATTTGTTTAAAGAAGAGTTGAATGTCAAAATCGTTTGCAGTATTTTTCTCCTTGCAGGATTCGTGCAGTTTCTATTGAGATGCAGTAACAAAGGAACATGTCCTGCAGCATCATATTGGGTAATGACTGTTGGATTTATTGTAACCTAAGCCCTTATTCATGCATCTCCATAAGTTAGAATATAACAAGAAACTTGGAATGCCTCTAGTCTGATGGCATTAGCTTCAGCAATCAAAATAAAATCTCAATTGCTACTAGATTCAGAGCTTATCCTTCATTCCATTGTAGTCTTAGTGTTTTTCCTATTCATTGGGTAGCAAATTGCTATTGCAGATACTCTTGAATAGAGCATCTTTGGAGCAATTTTAATCTGCGGCATATTTTTTATCTTATCACATCATTATCATCTTTGCAGTATTTTGGAGTTAGCTGCGCTAAGGCGAGAGTTTTTCAGGCAATACATTGGTAGCAAAAGTGGCAAGGATGCAGTTATTTTCTATAATTATTCGAGTAATCAAGTCTCCCTCGAAAAAGGGTAGATTCTCAGGCATTTCGATGATGACATCACACGATCAACTGCAGAGAGGCTCAAAGCAGACGAGATCGCTTCGTCGATATATAGTGGAAGTGCTGATAAGAAAAAAGATCCAATAGCAGCAGGTGATCCTGCTGATTACAGTGGGAAATAAATATCTCCTGGTAAAACAAATCATATTTTTATTATCTTCATCACAAAAGTTTACATTTGAAAAATTCCCTAAAAATAAATCTTTCTTTTGATCCAGGGATACCAAACGCTGGCATAAACAGGCAGACAAAGTAGCAATCCATTGATGGATGCGAAGACGATGTGGATGTTGGATGCCTAAAACTGCAAGAAAAATCATTACGAGAAATTCGTCAAGAGTTTCGTCATGCTTTACATAAATTCAAAGAGTTAAGAGATACACTTAAGTCTAGGACAAAGCTAACGAAGGAATTACTGATCACAGGAAAGGCTGTAGTTGATCGCAGTTTATACAGAGAATACAAAGAAGTTGATATCAACACAAGTGTGCATAATTTCAAAGGAAGTTTGAGGATAATCAAATTTTCTGGCGAAGAAGATTGTGGGATAATATTGCTTCGAAGAGCAGAGTTTAAGTTGCTAGACATCTTTGTTTAACGAGCATCTTCTCTACAGAGGCTATTATCGCAGATCTTAGCATCTTCCACAGTCCTTACAAGTTCTTCTTCAGCTTCACCTGGACCTATTGACAAAAGTGATGGGCTTCTGTATTAGAATCATAATAAACTGCTTTTCCCTAATACAATCGATATAAATCCTGCTACACCGTCGAGTTTCGATTCACCAGGACGGATTGCATCGTTTTCAAATCTTGAAAATCCAGGCTAAAATGGATAATTTACTTCTACATACCCTTAAAATAACAGGAAACCTGGAATCTTCAGCTAGAATCTTATTCTTACCAATAACAATAATGCCCCACCAAGCTTAAATAACCTCCCAATCTAAGGATAAATTAACTCTTCTTTGAGTTAACCTCAGTTTGTTGGAGCGCTAAACCCTTAAGGGAATCTACAATACTCCCAGCTAACTGCAGGGGGGATATGTGGGAATATCCGGAGTTTCAATAAAATCCCTCCTGTATTCAGCAACGTATTCTATTAGCATTCAAATGTTCCTTGTTTTAGCAACCCCATAAGCATGCCTTCTCTTGGAGCGTTTATGTACTAACCTCCTACTCCGTCTCTCCCTTCAGCTTAGAATAGCGCTATCAACACAACTTAGCAAAACCAGCAAGGCGTTTCTGCTATGAATTAAAATGGCAGTTAAACGTTCATTATCTCGCCACCGTTGTTGATAGCTAAAGCATGCGTTTACATGTATGCGTTGAAATACGATCTACGAGAGTATTCGTTAAGTTGCAGGGAGTTAAATTGTCCCGAATACGAGAAATATCGAAATAAATGGGTACCTTCAGAGGTGAGAATTCGTAAAGAATATGAAGATAATTTAGCATTCCGCTTAAAACAAGGCACACTCGATCAAGAAACAAAGAATATTTTAAAATAAGAGGAAAATTACATATTTTGTAGAGTTTTTTCAGATCAGCAAGCTGCATAGAAAATTGCTTCGCATCTTCCAGTAGACATTTGCTTAGAAGCAGTTATCGGGAACGATGCGTAAACATATCAACTATCCAAGAAAAAACAAGGAATCTACAAGAACGAACGAGAAAGCATCGAAGATATGTATTAGCTCAGGACTTCTTTGATTAGTGTTAGGAACGTATTAGACAGTCTAAGTAGAATTCTCTCAGCTGGGGAAAGAGTATAATTACGATTCTCCTAGGAATCTTCTATTAATTCGTTGGCTCATTTATCGCCTTAGGAAGCAGATCGCTTGAAATAAGTCTATGGTGATTAAATCATCGAGGAGAATTAAGACATTTATTTACATTCTTACTAAACTATTTTGAATAACAGCTAAGAATAATAGCAGTTATAATAAAAGTGCCAGTAATAAGAAGAAGAAGGTCAACTCCTGTGCGGTTAATCGTAAGAAGAAGACATTGAGACATTCAGAGATATGTTCGTTTCGTTGATTCAGTAGCTTTACAATCTTTACAAAGATTTTTCAACGGGGTTTCATATTTCGTTGCTGAGATTTTTCACTTCGAGTGCAGAATCTAATCCTGATTTAGAATTCAGAAATCGATATAAAAACGCTGTACTTAAATAAGCTGCTGTACCATTTCATACTAAGATCAAACCTGTTTACAATCAGCTGTTATAGTAACAGCAATAGCTCTCAGGCAATAACAATAATAACATGCAGTTGTAATTTATGCTTGGAAAATAATTCCCTGTGAAATCTTTGAAAAACATCCTTCCAGCAAATTTATCTTAATTGCAGATTATTAAGCAATTGAGTTCCAAAAAGGGAAACGACACACCGAATAGCTCAGAGCCATCACAGGATAATCCAAATCCTTAGAAAATGACGTTCTCTTAATTTAATAAATCTTCTGTTTTGCTCAAAACGAAAATGCTCTTTTTACAGCAACAAGAAAAGCAAAATTAAGAAGAAGATATTCTCGAAGTATCTTCACGACCCTAGCAAAGAAGAGTAAATGAGTAATTGAAGTAAGTATAATTCAGTGAAGACAGCGTTGAGGACAACGATCATGGAAACTAAAATAGTTTGCAAGTCGGAAATAACGAAATTAACATGATGACAGAATAAAGATCATAAGTGATGAGCAGTAATAACTCTTAATAACTTACTTGTTCGTTGCAATAGCAGTAAAAGGAATAATAATAACAACAGTAATACCATTCGCATGGGATGAGTTAATTTCCTAAGAAAAGTGTGAGTGTTTAGAATGCGCATTCGTAGCTTTTATTAAGTGCTCCACAACATGGGAATCAAATACCAAATTAAGGATTTTAAGAAATGAATTCGAATGAATAGAAGTAAAATAATTAAGGTAATACTGACAACAAAGATGGTGATTCATCAAACCCTAAGTTTTACTAATCTGGAAAAGGAAACAATAAAGGAAATGCGTAAGGCGAAGAAAATGCAATTGGTTAGGAAAAATAAAATGGAGTCGATGAAAACAATAATCCTCACTAAAAGAGAGAAAAACAATAAAATTCTGTGAGAAAGCTACGTGCTGCTAGAGTTAAAGTTGAAGTTTAGTAGAATCTAAACAGTGAAACTCAAACATATGATCTTATTCATAGTTCTGCGTATTTATTGTAAATCGAGGAGTTTGCGAAATTTCTTTCACCTCTCCCTATGACGCACAGACGAATTCCAAGAGATAAATCAGTAACGCATGAATATGTCTTTTATTTGGATAATTTTTTGTACCGACATGAGCTAACAGGCTCAGCTACAGAGTAAGATCTAGAAGGAGAGATTTAGGATGGAGAAGGTTTGTCCGAATCATAAAGGAATAAAAAATCAGTGAATTTAGAAGGGAAATAGATGAGAGAAAGTAGAGTTATCTCAGATGAAAAGGATAAGATACTTATGGTGAGTATTGACGCTGGAATAGTGAAGAATAAACAAAAACGACCATAAACAGCAAAATAGCGGATTTTGCATAAAATCTCTGAATCTCTAGCAAATGAAGAAGCCAATTAACCTTCTGAAATCGGTAGTTGTTCGCCTTAGCCTCCTTCACATTTATCGTCGCAATGGTAGTTCACATCGTCACGACCGATAGAGAGAAAACTTAGTTTAAAGCCTTAACCTGAGTAGGCGGCTTATGCTCCAGAAAGTTTTCAAAATGAAAATTTTGACATTAACTCTGATCGAAAATTCTTGTAAAATTAAAGTGGTGCCTTCTACTCAAACTGGCAGTCTTTTAATAACAGTAGACTTGATTTAACTGAACTACCTTTCAAGTAATACCTCTAAGATAATCCTAGAAATACCTAAAGTAATACCAATAATATTTCAGTAACTAACCATAATAACACCAGTGAATTCAGTAATCTCAATGGCACTTTCAATGAAAAGACTAATCCAAATATAATTCTAAAACCTATTGATGCAGAGATTCCACCGAACTAAATCAAAAGGAGAGTTTATTCAAATGTTTCTCTCCTTGGAAAAAATGAAGATCTACCAATCTAGCAAGATATCAAATCAACTCTAGAAATCGAAGAAATCAAAACAGAAAACGATACGCACATCAATAAAGTCTACTCTTAGGTTAATATATCCACTCGAATCCAGCCAACTTCTTCGCAGTCTCAAAGCTAATAGCATTACAAGTTTAATCCCATTTCATTTAGTAATTGTTCTACAAATTAGCATGTGTCGTAAAAACAATCTCCGATTGTATTACCTATCGATTCAGAATCGTAAATGCCTCATCTTGCATTATAAACGGAATCAGATGGTTCCTAAAAGAAATCTTAATCAAATCAGGAGAAGCTGAGCAATAGTTGTGCCTCCGAAGATGCTGATGGTCGTGCGGGAATTGATGAACGAGAGAATAAAGAACTCAATGAAATAATTGAAAAAAGTGAGTAACATCTCAACGCGATGAATTCGCATTACAGGAACTAAATCACGAGGCAGCAGTCTTCATCTCGGCTTTATGAAATTCGTAAATTCATTCAAAATTAGAAACATTTTGGGGAGAATTTTGTCTCATTTATCTTTGTTTTAAATTGTTCTCAAACATAAATAACCTTTATTTCATATGTTTCTCTTTTGATACTTAGATCCTCAGTACAGTTTCCTGAATTAGCGCTCATCGAAGACGCAAAGTATAGTTCTCACAGAGGATTGCGTCAAACCCTATTCCCACACTAAAATTAATACTTTTATTGGATAAAACATCCGTGATTCAGAATATTCTTTTAATAACCGCAGTGTAAGTCCACACATCGTTCATAGCTCTTCATTTAACTCCCAATAGCAGCCCCCTTTTGTGCACATACCTTAATAAGGTAGTAGCTTCTTTGCATCTCCAGTTCTTAATCAACAATAGCAGTTAGGGTAAACGTAAACGACGGAACTTCTCAATAAAAAGAATAAAAAAGAAGAGTGTGGCTCAAAAGATTCTTCAAGTTGATATTTTCTTTACAGTTGTTGTTCTCTAACTTTTCTTAGATTTAGCTATTTAATTATCTTCCAAAAAAAAGTAAACTTTATTCTTAAAGCTACTTATTTGTATTCTATCTGTTAAGTGTGTTTGTTTTTCATTTTAAAACTAAAATTCTCATTTATTTAATATTATGCACATTTAAAATGGAGATAATTAGAAATAATACTGGTATTTTATTTGAGTTAATTAAAATTAGACTCTATTTTTCTTGTTGTTGTTTAATTTGAATAGTTCATTGTTTATGTTTAGGATTATTCTCAGTTAATCAAGTAAATTTCTAATACTTTTTTTTTTTAGTTTATTTGGAATCAAAATAGAAAATCTAAAATGAATTCTAGAGAAATAATATAATTACTAAGCTCTCATATTGCAATTTGGTTACGAAATATGATTATTTCAGGACAAATAATCAAAGAAAACATCATATTAATAGTTTATTTTTTCAAATAAATAAAAAGGAAGGACTATTTTGATTTAGCTTTCTAATAATTTAGTTATGGTGACATTTGCTATTTTAAATGAGTACTATTTTTACATTTTTCCTCACAATCTTAGAATAAAACATAATCATTTGTTATTCCTCAGTGCAATAAATTGCTTCAATCTTAAGTATTCATTAAAAGGTTCTCAAAAAATCCATTTGGATTATCTTCTTTAATTTTCAATGGAGATAATCTATCTAAAAAAATAATTTTTTCTTTTCAAAGCGACTCTATGATTTTCTCAGTATGTTGAATTATTCTAATTGAATTCAGAAATTGTTTGAGTTGCTATTTTATTGTTCGCCTTTTAAACAAATAAAAGTTTTACAGTTCGAAGTAAATTCTAAAAAATAATCTTACCAGCAGCCAAAAATACACAACAAACAACAAGCAGATAAGTAAAACATAACATGCATACACACTAAATTTTCTTACATTCTTATTAAAAAACTATTTGAAGGAGCTTCTGAACATCATCAAGCACACAACGTAAAGTTGGGGAAGAGACGCGCTTGCAATTGAAGCGGAAGAAAAAGCGTATGTTTAACGATAACGGGATCATTAGTAAGCGTTTATGCATTAGATAACGGAAGAACCAGATGAATAAGTTGATGATTAAACAAGTAGTGATCAATCAGAATAGCCGTAGATACTATCAGCTCTGTCGATTTACTAGACAAGACTCACTGCGAGAGCTAGATTTTCGTAACCATAGAGCAGCACAATGTTGTAGTAATTACCGACTTTGGGGTTGCGAGGATAGTTGTCTAGTGACAGTAGTAGCAGATCATAAGGGAGAGAACACAGAGATTCTTCAGGCTAATCCAATGATTTTGCTTAGAAAGGTAGTTTGAAGTATCTGCGGGAGACTTAATCCCCTGGTGATCTTCTAGGGATGCTCAGGGAAACATCAACTCATTATTAAGATTATGAGAAAGATTCCTTAGAGTATGTGTCACCTTACACGATTAGAAATGAACTTGGATATGCGATTTAAATAAAATCGGACAATGAATTGGAGTATTCAGGAAGATAGACATACATGCAACCTGGAGGATATGTGAATCATCCTGGGTATACGATTCCATCTTGGACAGAAATGAATTACTAAATTGATTCCGACAAGGATTCTGCGTTTTTCAGTGATCGCCATCGTAAAGAAAAAAGGACTATTTCTTTGAGTTTAAAGCATCCGCACCTCGAATTCGATCCTATTACAGGGATTGATCTTGACTCTGTCTAAAAAACTAAAGTAACCTAATCAAAATATTTTTCCCTTATTCCTTAACTAACTCAATTCTTTTCCAGCATATGCTGTAAAGTCGATTGGAGAAGGGTGATAAGTAAGTGCAAGTGATTGTCGAAGTAATCCCTCAGACAACTAGAAAAATGATAATTTTCAGATCATCTCTGACGTTTATCAATAAACTCAATGAGACATTAGAAATCTAACTGAAAGACCCAACATAACAAGACAATCAAAATCAAAGCAGCTAAATCTCAAATGGCATCAACAACTCGAATTCGATATTTGATTTGAACAACTCTGGTTCAATGGAGTCATCTTCGACGTTCTTCTTAGTAGGTCCAAATCAACGCTTGTGCATTCCATTTGATAAAATCGGCCATATATTACTTTTCAGATTCAGCTAAACGATATGCTTCTCGATTAAGCAAATCGACAGCCAAGATAATTTAAATAAGAATAAGTAAATCTTGACTTTGAATTATTGTGTTGAGAAAGCCTTTTATCAAATACAATAATTTCTAAAAAATACACTTCATTTTTTTTGTTTTCAAGATGGTCAAAGAAGATCGTAGATTTCCGTAAAATCGGAGATATTAAGTAAGACATAATCAGCTATCCAATCGAGCACAGTAATGATAAGATCTCGATGATTAAATTCATCAAGAGATCATAAGGTGAGTGCATCATCCAAGCTGAGCCGAGTATCATTGTCAAAAATTGTCTCCCGCTATTTATGAAATATAAACTGTATTTCGAGAATCCTTAAAGTGAAGTAAGGACATTCGATGGTATGCTGTAAATCTAGTAAGAAGTACAATCACATTACGTTTCACTTACTCACAGGGTGCTCATTCAAGGTAAAAAATGGAAATTAAGGGATTTTTGTGTATTAAATATTTTGTGTTTTTGTTGTTGTTAATAAATCTAGTGCAGATTCCTGGCTATCAGTGGAGTAAGAAGGCTTTACTTTATAGCCCTGAGACTAACGAGACTTAAGTAGATAGAATTGAGGTTTTTGATCATTAGTAGTATTCTTAGTTTTTGGAGGTATCAAAATAAGAGAGCACTTTTGGCAGCAAGAAATATTTTATCTACACACCGTAATTCGTTATCAATGAGACACCATATGATATTTTCTTCTTCACATAAATCAAGAAGATTGTAAGATTCATTATTTAGGGGTATGCTTGATGTGGGAGATATTTTGGAAAGGGCGAAAAAATGGGTTGGATAGAAGAATTGTTTTTGATTTTGAATTGAAACTCACAACAAAAAAACAGACGAAAATCACTTCGGGATAAAGAGTAACGGGGTCATCTATCAAGGAAGATTTCTATGATTAAGAAGAATAACGAGATTGGTACTCTCATTAGAAGATATCAATGCTGTCAAACTACTAAAATCTGTTGATTTCGTTGAGCTAAAATGGAGATTGTCTCTCTGAAAAACTTGATCTTACAACTTTCGGCAAAAAATCTTTTGACTTAAAAGTAAAACAATCAATCAATCTAAGAAAACACATTTCATAAGCTGCTTAATTTATTTGAGTTATCTTCTTTCTTTTTTTTTAAAAAAAAGGTTCCTATTAAAGGTGAGACAACTTCGCTTTATTAGTTTGGAATGAATGTCTCCTTGATATGTGCAGATTCAATAAAGTAAATTTATGTTAAATGTATCACAATAAGTCCTCGGTATATCTTAGTCAATAAGGTAACAAAAATACAAATGATTTTGAGATGCATTTATCTGAGAATTTATGTTTTTTGTTGGTAGACCCGCTTTAGCATGAGTGTATGCTAGAATGGAGAGGAAAAGTGTGTGACGATTGTAGAAGCAGAAAGTCGTCTTCCGTTTTACTGGAGTGATTGCGAAAAGAAGCATTCTTTACGAGTTCGTGTGTAGGACGAAAATGAAAACCTATGGGGATGGAGTGGTCCTATTGAAGTTGAAGATACAATGAAAGCGAATATGGTGTCATTTTGTCTGAGAAATGAGCATAAACCAGACAGTGCTAGGTTCATGAAGCTAGACATAAGAGAGGATGAGTAGTTAGTTTATCTGGTGATACATGAATGCAACAATATTGACGATGCTGTTTACTACATAGAAAACAAATTAGTAGACATAAATGTCTAAATCGGACAGCAAGGAGAAAAATTGTAAGAAGCAAACAAAAAGATTAGAAAACCAAGGGAAGAAAAGGGATATTTTTGGATTATTTTACTAAAAGTGTGCAATACTTATGATGTGTTTTTGAATGTAGATAATTTGAAGTTGAAAGCTAGAGTTAGTGCTAGTTTGGATGGGAAAAACCAAGACCTGAGAAACTAGTTACTGTGAATCTATTATTTAAAGGAAAATACGAAGGTTAGTATGAGATTGAACCTTTAATTCTTGATCTCGAAGACAACGACAGCGAACGAGAATATGAAATTGGTTCACTGACAGGCTAAGATCAATTGAAAGTTTACATTATGATCTGTTTGGAAGGTTCTACAAAGAAAGTGAAATTCTACTCTGAACTTGAGATCCACGAGCGAAATAGACTTGAGGATAATCTAGATATTCAAGTTGGAGCGAATATAAAGTCTTTCAGTATCGCACTCATAAGCTGGAACAAATTAAAAAGGTAAGAAATTGCTCTGTGCACTTTAAAGCAGATAGAGTTTGTCATGCTCTAAACTCAAACTGAACGAACATGCTAAGTGAAACTTGGGTTTATTTAAATTGACAATAATCTCTCCCTATCGACTCCTTACCCAGTGGTATTCACACCTTCACTTTATGAGTAAAATAATTAACCAAATTATAAAACAATTATGATATTTTACTTTTAATATCAAAATAATCCAATGTATTCCATATAAAATGAAGGTCAAGTCAATTTAATATTCTTTATTTTTAACCACGAACTCCAAGGAAAATGCAGAAACTCAATCGTCCACATTTCAGCTTAATCTTGGTTTAGAATATCAACGGGAAGAACATAAAAATAATCAAGAGCGTGAAATGCTAATTGTAAGCTTCAACTGTGCGATTATCAGATTCCTTCTTGGATAATCTAATTCACTTCGCTCAAGAATGCACGCAACCTATCCCAATCCACTCTAAGACTCTCAACTCCTCCGAAATCGGTGAAAGTTTCTCAGATCTTCCAATCAACTCTGACATGAAAAACATCCTGAATAAAAATAACCGATCAAGCACATCGCAAAGCCTATTTGGTGACAACAATGTCTACGTTAATGGACTTGTCAGTGACAGCTCGAACAATCAACTACCAATAAATAACATTGCAGCTAACAAAACAATTTATTTGAACCAACCGAACAATGGAACTCTCCGCAACAATAGCAACAACAACCCTAATGAAAACGGCAATCAAACGAAAGACACATTTGAATGGTAGTACTCGAAATTACCAAATGTTAGTGGGATCACATATATTAACGAAATTGAGATATATCCGATTGATTTAGATCTGTCTTTCAAAGCAAACACAAGGGAAAATACATCGAATCAATCATTCTTTGTGCTGAATATCTTCAAAGCCATAGGATTGGCATTCAAAAATGTCGACAACGCTTCAGTGAAGTTGAAACGGACGAAATTGTAGAATATGCTGGATACAACTTCAGGTGCGATAAGAAGAATTATCAAGAACTATTATATGGCTGTAATATCGATTTTCTTGAATATGATTGGATCGCTGAATCTATTTGCAAATCCACTTGGTTTTGCGAAGAGTATCTACATTGGGTTCAGTGATTTAATCAGTTATCCTATCGAAGGATTCATAAAAGGACCAATTGAAGGGAGTATTTCTGTGTTTAAAGG
>Ga0302271_10002694_pt1 | contig 15738 bp, 8 predicted proteins | sample III_Bog_N1_1_FD_198767 | JGI IMG/M metagenome (GOLD analysis project Ga0302271, IMG submission 198767) | Peat permafrost microbial communities from Stordalen Mire near Abisko, Sweden - III_Bog_N1_1 | ecosystem: Environmental > Terrestrial > Soil > Wetlands > Peat | place: Sweden: Abisko...
TGGGAAGGATTCTAGAGAAACACAAAGTTGTATTTGTTGTTGTTGCTGCTGTTCATTAGTTTTATGAATTGAAACTAATAAGCCAAACTAACCACTGATAGTTAAATGTTTTTAATCAACTAATAGCAGTTAGTTTAGGTGATAGTTCAATGACAGTTTGTGGATAAATTGAAAAGAAGATATTTGAAGTATTTTCTTAATTGAACGAGTTAGTTGTGAGTTGAAGGACCTTGTCATTCTTTCCATAAAAGAATCTATCTATTCTCAAAATAATGAGAATCTAAAACAATATTTTTATGAGAAATTAAAATGAAGATAATTGATTTAATGAAGTAATTTTATAATTAAAATCACCCATTTATGCAAGCTTAAATAACAATGTAAATAAATAATAAAGCTTTCTTAATAACAAAGGGAATGCTACTTCAAATAAGTGGGATCGGGCTATGAATAGACATACCCTCTGAAGAGCAATCAGAATTTGGATTAAAAGTTCAAAAGAAAAAAATAAATGACCAAATTGTAGATAATTGAGATCTCCCAGCAGATTCACCTCTATCGAATTCTCAAAAGAAAAGCAAATTAAATTAAATACAAAAATTATCTGTGAATGATAATCATTGCTCTTTATCCTATTAAATCTTGTATTTACTTTCAAAATAGCATTTTGTTTCCTATTTCTTAAACTATACATTTATTTGTAAATATCAGCTACTTCTTCAGCTTCTATGACAATAATAATTGAGCTTTCTCTCGAAATTAACAATTATCTATCATTTCTTATCTGTCTACTTCATGAATAGGAAATAAAAATGACCCATTCTATTATTCAAGTCGGAAATTAATAGGGCATGATCAGAAGAATTTTTTTGTTTTGGTTGATATTTGCTTTCCCCCAACAAACAAAAGTAATCTATGGCCTATTTTAGAATATTTTCCTTAATTTGAAACCAGTTTGTGGTGTCTTTAAATAGGAGAAGTCTTAGAAACTCAATCAATTTAATTTAATAATACATTTAAAAAATCAGGAATCATCAGATATTACTAGACTTATTCTAAGAAATGAAGCAGAGTGATAATTAGTAAAATAAAGAATCGAATGGAAGCTCAGAACTAAATCATTTCATTTTTAAGGTCCCTTCTCCAATAAAAAAATGTATTAAAAAGTAAATCTAACTCGAAAGAGTTTCTAAGTTAGTAGAGGAACTAGCAGAAATTGTTGAAGAAATGAGAACAAAAAAGTAATCTCCATCCTCAAATAAGCCCACACTAACTCCTCCTTCTATTCCTGCTTCTAGTCCTTCCAAAATAAGTTAAATCTATAACTTCAATGTATTCTAGCCTAAGAAGTGAATCATCTATCATCTTCTACCATCCATTATCCTCATCATTTTGTTAGTGATGAAGTGATCTCTCTTAAATAAAACATTTTATTTTAAAACTCGTATTTTTATATTAAATATCCTCTCTTAAATGTATCTTTTAGATAAATATCTAATAACAAATTGCAGAACATCTTAATTCATTACTACTTGATTTCGTTTTATTTATACTTAATTTGAAACTATTCTTTCCCAACAGACAAGACAGTTAAAGTTAGAATTCGTCTTGAAAAAAGGAAAAAGAATACTATTATTATTAAGAATACAATTTGTTTAGACACGCAACATAAAAACTACATAAAGGATAATCAGGGAGTAGCTGAGAAAGGGTTATTTTTATAAAGTTGATCGCAAATGCTAGAAGATGGGAAGTTTTTATTTTGCTGATTTGTGTTTGCAAAATAAGAGTTCACTGGTTATTAGCTTGCTAAACCGTAATTTCCATCAAAGCAGAGGGAAAGCCATGTTGAACTGGATTTTTAATCCTTCAAGACTGGGGGATAATATGCAGCAATTTGGTAATCCGAGTCTGGGGCGTATACTTTGACAACTATTTCTTGATCAAGGAATTAAGAGGGATTGTTAGAATCTGTTTTTGAAGTACTGGCAACAAATACAAGGTGATATTTTGTATATGTGCTCTCAAAAGAGATTGCCTAAGCATTTGTTGATTTTTAGTAATGGAAGTCTGCACATTGGCGATTATATGATGAGACAAAACATTCTTTTTCTTCAGAGAAAATAACGTTCATGCCTAAAGTAGCTGCTAAGGATTTGTCCTCTGATGATAGGCGACTCTCAAGGACAATAACTCCACTGCCAGATTTGGAAGACCGTCTAACAAGTGGAACATAGATAGTATAATTAGATGAATCCTTTGATAATAAGGAGAAAGTTTTGCAGTAGGAGTGAAAAGAATTATCGTCAAAAGACACTGAGAGTGTATAATCTCCACTAGATTAGTTATAGATAATTACTGAATCAGAATTAGTAAGCCCTCCGATGAAAAGAGCTTTTTCTGATTATTCAGAGCTGCATTCTACATGGTTGTTCAAGAGTTTAACAGACGCATTAGCAAATGGTGTTTTCTCTGACATTTGGTTCTTAGTATTTTTTGATAGCAAATCTTCAAGCTTAACTTCAACATTAACGAACTTGACATCATTGATTTTATCTTCTGTCTTGGATCCGATGGCTGGGAAACTAGTCTATTGTGAAGAAGATTGCTGGTCAAATGAGGAATCTTATTCGTTTTTGCCTGCTGACCCATATATTTAGCTGAGGGGACAATAAGCATCATTAGATTTACTTAAACTTTCAACCATTTCACAGGTATTTTGTGATTAAGCTGCCTTTAAAGAGCTTTTTATGTCTTTAGATGATTTATGGACTGTCTTAGTATGATAAATTGTATCTGTGTTTGCGTTTTGTGGTTAAGCAGAACATTTATTTTAAGTTGGTATTGCTTAAGTCGTTGAGAAGAAACTTGAAAGATATACGTTTCCTAAGGAATAGTTATGCCCGTCTAGCAGAAATGTTTTAAGAATGTCTTGGAATGCTGTATTTTTCACTTCGAGTTTGATTACGAAGGCAACTTGTTTTGAAAAAGTAGGCAGAGATATGGAAAAGATGCCACTAGAGCTGTCAGTTTGGGAAGATCCAAGTTATTATTCCTTGCCGAATTCATCAGTTACTTTTACAGTGACAATTTAGTTGCAGACGGGGAGATACTAAGATAGGTTTTAAGGATCAACAGTGACTATTCTTCCAGAGACAGTTTATTTTTTGGTAGAATCAATTTTAAGAGAGTTAGCAATAAAACTGAAATTGCCTTTGTGCAATTTGTAGTTGCCTGTTCTAAAACTGCAAGTGTCTTATCGTTTTAATTCTTGATCATATTGCTCTTAGCATTTATCTGCTGGTTTGGTTGTTTCTGTATTTATTTCAGCAAGTGTTCTAGGATGATTGTTATGGGTAATTTCTTTGTTAATTTTAGGAGTTTGGTGAATTTATTATTCTTTACTAGAAGACTCTTCAATGTTTTAACCTTTTTTTCTAGCAGCAACATCTCCATTTCCTTCAGAATTAGGCTATGAAACTACTTTTTGATTAGTAATCGTCATGCTAAGTTTAGGAGATTAAATCTAAGGAAGCGCAGTTTAGAAACTTTCAATGACAAAGTGAGGGCTATTTTTTGGGTTGCACCCGCAATAGAAAAGTTCTTTGTTTAAGAAATCATTAACATCTTCTGGTAAACCAGTTAGGGAGAAGAATGGCATGCTATTCTTTGCTTCGTTATTAGCAATAAAATTAAAAATTTAATCTTTAATGCCTTCTTCTTCCAGGAAGAACAATTTGCCAGAATTATCTTAAGTATATTTAAATGTTCCTCTAGATGCCAATAGACTTACTCGAATGGCGTCTCCTTACAGCGAATCATCAACATCAAAATCAAAAACTCCTTGGAAATTATCATCATCAATAAATTTTTTGACTGATTGGCATTCTGAAACTAGTCCTGAAGTTGGATAAACATCTTCATTCACTAAGCTTGAAAGTAAAAGATTTGGATTAGCCTATTATTATTTTAATGGAGGGTTTTCAGGTGCTGGCTTTTATGAAGTTTTTAGCTTGGCTGGTTAAGCTGAAGTAGACAATGGAGTTTGAGAAAGAGTGACTGGCTTTGGAGCGGACTTATATGCAGGAATGACAGGATAGTCTGATCTCATTTTTGGGAGAATTGTTGTCTGTTGTCCAATAACAATACAACCAGTTACAGCAATACCAACAAGTAGAACAATGAATATTGCATCGATAGTACTGAACTCGAAGTCTTTACGAGGTTCATTTTAACCTTAGACTTTTTCTTTTGTGGACAAAAGAAAGCAAACATAGGTGATTAGGAACCCAGTAATTGTAAGAGAAATAATCGCAAAAACAAGAACTCGAGGCTTGTGAGCATAGAACTCTGAATAGGCCATGCAACAATTTCCATTTAAACAAGCATCTGGTTTATCCTCTTCGTGTAAGTCCTTACCGTTTTGTACCTTTATGTCCCAATTAACTTTGAAATATTTTTTAAGTGAAGCATCATTATCACATGTAGTGTCGAGCTATCCATTAGTTTGAACGTACTTCGAGCAACCAAGAGATGTCAAAGAATCTTCAGGGAAATCGTACAATTGATTGTCACAATCAGAACTAAACGTTTTCTTAATTGATTAAACACTCTTAATGTAGTTAAAGTTGAGGCCAGCCAGTATCACTACAAGAACTAGGACAATTGCACCAAGAGGCACATGGTAGCGTCTATTTTTCAAGGCAATTATAATAAAAATTCCAAAAGAAAACACTCCGTAGGTAAAAAGGATACCAAATGTTGCATCTAGCTAATTTTAGTTTAGAAGCTCCTTAAAGCCCTAGAGTTGAAGAAAGGGAATGATGTCTCTGGTGAGATAAGCACCCCAGGCACACAAGCTTAGCCATATCAGCTATCAAAAAAATTATTAGATAAAATACTAATAAATAATAATGTTACATTGTAGATGTTTCCGAAGATGCGAAGGGTTTTGAAGGAAATCGAACAGTAGAAAGTTGCATAGACAAAGGTTGCGAGAACGATTATGAGAATGAAAGAGAGAATGCTGTAAATTATTTGAATAGTAGAATAATTGCTTTAAAAGTTGCTGGCCAACTCATCCTAAGAGCCAAAATCTCCAATGAATCTGCCTTTATTCACTCCATGAAAAGTAAAAGAGGAGGTAATCAGCAGAATGTTAATAGCAATTTGAAGAGATCCAAATCCGAATACAGCATCACCCATCGGATTGTAGAAACTAGTGAGATCTTCATCAGAATATTCTCCATTATTGGAGTTTTTGTCTTTCAGGAGAGACTTCGATCGAGTCCATAGAAGCGCAACTATTGAAAGGAGAAGATTGGATGCTCCAAATATAATTAGAAGCGTTTAACATGTTGATACTAGCTCCTCTCCATAGAAAAATGGAAGAATAAACATTGGTAAACTGGCCAAGATGCCTACAATGCTTGTTATGCGAACCCTCTCGATGTTCTATCGTTTTTGAGTGATAGCTAGATCAGGTTCTTATTGCAGAGGGTCTTTTACAAAAACTCCTGCATGAGAAAGGTTCTAAAAATATGACTGAACTTAAGGATCTTACTTCATTTCTAACGTTCCTTTTTCTTCTTCTGTTTCAATTATTTGTCTTTTTGAATTAATTTCATAATCTTTGATTTTGTTTTGAATGTAATTTCCTGCTTATTTTTCAAATTAATAACCTAGTTTTTTTTATTTCTAACAAATTACTAACGAATCAAAGGGAACAAAACTGCCTTCAGACACATCAGAAATATCTAACTGACATTGTATTTGATAAATTATTGAATTTGTCTCTACAATTGTTGATTTAGTTTAATAATATTTCAAGAATAATCATTTAAAAGAATTAAGGAGAAATGTGGAGAAGCAATTAGATAAACGAAGCAAAACTAAGATTAACTACTCATTAAAAAATAAAAATAAATTGCCTTGAAATCTTGTGAAAAGTAGGAATCAATTTTACAATTTCATCTCTCAGCACTGGAAAATTGAGAGAACGCCAAATTATTAAAGAAATAATCAAGAAAATTTTCAAATCAAAATGATTGATTTTATTCATAAATAATTCAATAATTTGCTTGAGCTATGAAAGGTGATTTTCAAATAGCTGAAAACAATCATATTATCACCAAAATTCATTATTAATCTCATAAATAGGTTGTTTATTCTTCTAAAATTATTCAGTCAGCAAACTGGAAGGTTAATCAATAAACTAGATTTATCTATTATGCTGAAATCGAATGATCCTTATTCAATTCGCTGTTTTTCATCATAAAATAAATATTGAGCTAAATAGTACTTCGCTGAAATATTTAAATTCATTATTTTTTCCATCTATCTTTGTGAGTTCTATCAAATAATTTAATAAACTGCAAGAAAAAGGTATGCAATTTATACTTAGCATGCCCTTGTTAAGATGAAGCTATTCAACTAAAAATAATTTGAGTTTTTCTGTTCATTTCAAATTAACAGGTGTTCAAAATGATTAATAATTGATTCTAAGATTGTAAAATTGTGCAGAATATCGTTTTAAGAATACCACTATGAAGGCTTATAAATTCCAATTTGATCTCCTTATTGAGCGTGTCTCCGTAGCTATTTCTTTTCCTTGCACTGTCCAGGTATTTTGGAAGAGAGGTATGCGCAAAAGATAAACCCTCAATGAATGTTAACCCATTAGTATCAAGAAATATAATCTCATAATATTTTCTCTATTTTTCAAAGGATCACGTAAAATATCTACGCAAAATAGATCTTAGCTTTGCATAGATAAGGGAGCAGCCGAAATTAATGAAACACTATCGATGCTAACTACAATATATTAAAATGAGAATGGAGGAATCCTTCCTAAGAAAGTAACCACATATTTGATTGACAAGAGAATATTTTAGAAACAATCTTTTTGTTGCAGTCGTCTCTAACAATAGTAGTTCAGACATCTATGGGAAACAAAATAGCAGGCGATACTCTCCTAAATCTGAATGAATTCTTACCTGCAAATTTCTCTAATCTCACATGTACTTTTAAATATCTTTTGATCTTGATTATTTGTATAAAGTGAGTTATTTATCTTAAAGCTTTGAAGGCTCGAAAACATCAAGTTAGTTAAGCCCTTTCACTTAGGAAATGTCCTGATTAAAATGCATAGATTTTAGTAAAAGTGACTTCATAATTCGTTTCTGAATGCTTTGACAATGAAACGATGAGCGTTGGAAGTTGTGGATCTCGATTAACAGCTGATGGAGATCCTTTAGTTGATCTTTCTATTGCGACAAATGCTTAAATTCCTCAATAAATGTCAGAACAAAATAATTTCACTTTCTCTCTCAACAACGCTCGTTCTGGTAACACAGCTTGAATAAATCAACGTATTGTTTGATAATACTTCTTTTGAACGATTCCAAGAGCCAGTATTAAAGAACCGAACTGCTGGTTCTGCTTCATTCATGTAATACGATACTATGAGCAAAGTTCCAAGCAAAGAATAAATAGAAGAAACAATAAGAAATAAGAAGCGACTTCAATAAATGAGTGTGCAAGACCATTTCAAAAAAGATAGAGAAAATGAAGGGGACAATGCAAACTGTACTGGAACTGAAGACAAGCAGGGAGAGATCAATAAATTAAAATATGAAAATGAACGGTTGAAAAAGGAGTTATTTAGGAGTAAATTTAAGAATGATGATGACCTTTTCTCTACAGTGACAGCAATCTAAAATGAAAATAGTTCAATGAAGGCATCAGTTAAATAAGTAATAAAGAAGTGTTTTGTCAATCATTGTTATTACAATTCTGTTTTGTTTTGCTAGACGAACGAAGATATTGAAAAGAGAGAAATGGAAATTAAATAATTAATGAATGAAGCTATTCAGCTCAGAGACAGAAATACTGAAATTGTGGAATAAAAAAGATAATATGAAGGTGAATTATCCAAATGCAAGAATTCGGTAGAATAGTTAGAATGCTAGTTGAAAAGCATTCAAAAAGAACTTATGAATGAAGTAACAGACAAAGGAATTCTTTTAAATAAGGTAAATTATTTAAAATATTGTTGACATAACATGAAACCACAAATGATTGGTTTGGTAGTTGAAAAAAGAAAGAGACGACGCATTGACTGAAAAAGAAAAATTCAGAATGATATTAGTAGAGAAGTTATCAGAAAATGAATAATAAACTTAACATCTTTAAAAGGTAATCTAGCAAAGAATAATGATGTTAAATGAGAATACTTTAATGTTGATAGGTTGGAGAGGAAAATAAAGAGCTGAGAATAGAAAAACAACGAGTATTAGAACAGTTAGAAATTTAAAGGAAGAATTAGGATAGTTTATAAAAAGAAAGAGAAGGAGAGTAGAAGGAATATGCTCGTTAGAATGCACTTTGGAGTTAGAAATTAGAAAATTTAGTTAATAGCAATAAGTAAGCCAATAATTCATATGAGGAGACTAAGTAGTTGCTTGCTAACCGAGTGGAGAATCTATCCAAGAAATGTGAAGTTCTAGCAATCAAAGTAAATTAATTAGATTTAAAAATGTTTCTTATGTGTTCTGATTAAATTATATTGCAAAGGTGGTAGAATCAGAAGAAAAATCTGAGAAGTAATTACACACTGCTCAACTTCGTGAGGCGGATATTGAAAAACTAAGATAAGAAGTAAAGAAATCAGTTATGTAAAATGAAGAGCTGAAAGCCAGTTATTAGTAATCTCTAAGTCAAATGAGAAATGAGCATATTAAAGAATTACAAAAGAAGGATGAACTTATCGAAGAAAACTTAGAAGCCATTCAATTCATGAACGAATTGGAAGAATAGAAAAATCAATTAGAGGAAAAAGTACTTGAATTTTAGAATCAAATGCAAATGTTAGGAGAAGAGAAACGAATATAAGAAGAGTAGATTTAATCTTAGAAAGAGAAAAACACTGCCCTTGTTTAAGAGATTTAAGCTGAAAAGGCTAAGAATTAAAAATTATTAGATTAGATAGAACAAAGAATCATCCTTATGCAAGAAGAATTTAATATTTAGAAAGGTGAGCTGCAGTCAATGATAACAGCTTAAATTAAAGAAATTGAACTAAGAAAGGTTGAAGTATCTGGTTTGGAAACTAATGTAGCTAAGCAAGTCAAAGAAATAAATAATCTTAAGAAAAAAAATGACAAACTAGAAGATGAAAATACTAAACTTTCATTGACAATAATGAACGATTTAAACTCGATTGTTAAGAAATAAGATCATTTTTCAAAAGAGTATTCGAGGATAGCCTCCGAACGATCTAGATTGAATAATTCAGTTTCTTCTAACTATTGAAGTTCAAAAAGTTAAACGAATTGCTTATTAAGCTAATAGTTTACAAATACACTCATTCATTCAAATTAATTCCTGTTAGTTACTATTTTGTGTAATATTTTACTTAATCCTAGTTATTGAGCCAAAATAGATGATAAAAAAGCAGATTAACACATTTTTACTTTAAACAAAATTTCTTAACCTAAGCTAAATAACTTGTTATATGGATCTGATATGTGCAATATATTAGTCTGTCTCGGAAAAGAGAAAATTATCTCCATTTGAATGAATCAGTTTTCACACAGTAATTAAGTTAGTAATGGCTATGAAATACAACGAAATGAATTCAAAATGAATTTATTTACAATATGTGTAGATTTCTGAGTCATGTTTGGGTCACTAAGGAGGAAATTAAGAAGTTGTTTCATTTTTAGATTCTAGAGGAGGATTATTGCGTCTTATGGAATTTCTGCTTGGAGGTAAAAGTGTGATTACTGTTATTATGATACCGTAAGCCATTAAGAAGAATGTCATCCCAAGAAAAACATTAAATGGATTGATATTTCCTTCTCCAATGCATTTTCCGGTCCAAGGACAATGATGATCGTATCCTCTAATGCATACATCACAGCTTTCACAATGCACAGTAGATTGATCTTTAATAATATTGCACTTCTTGCAGAATCTAAAATGATACTAATTGGAATAGAAAAAATAAAACAATTAATTTACATCTTTGATACTTTCTGTTCAGGAAGTTCAGAAAGAGTTTGAGATGGTTTATCTGAGCTATTTGCTATTCCTGGATTAAGAAGAGCAGTCGCAAGGTAACTCAGAGATTATAATGCGCAAATGAGAAAAGTTAGAGTAAACCAGATGTAATTGTCTGAATTATTCCAAACCATTCTGAGTAAAAAGAATTAAAGCACTACAAATGATGTCCATGTACATACAAATAAAGGCCCTTATAATAATAAAGTCAAAAATCAGTTAATTGTATCTTAAACGTGCATTCGTTAAACTATAAGTTGAAAATCTTCTTGATTGTCTAAATATTTACAATGAGGACCAAGTGAAAAGCGAGGTACTCCATTTGAGCCAAATCCCCATACGTAACAGGTTCCAAAAAAAGGATCTTTTTCTTAAATCATGAAGTGCTGTTATGGTTCTGCTGACTAAGATTATGAGCTATCATCATGAGTCAAAGCTTCATCATGCTGCTCTCCTTACAATTCTGAGTAAATTCTTCTATCTACCTACTTTTCGTTCATTTTTTATTTTTGAAAAAACGATTCTAAATTGAGATAATTATTGAAAATGCTTTTTGTTATTCCCTCAATTAATAATCTGGTTTGAAAGAAGCAATAAAGAAAGAATTAAGAGAGAGGTTGGAATTGGATGGGAGCCAAAATAATAGATGCTCATCGAGGAAGGGAGTGAACAAAAAGAAAGGACAGATATTGGAATTAAAATAATTCAAAAGATAAAACAAATTAAAATCAGAAGGACAAGATAAAATGGTAAGATATTTATTACTCTCAATCATGCAAAGCTGATTTATCTTATTTCTAACAGGGAGCACACAAGACCCTTATCATGAAAAAGAGGTTCGGTCGCCTTATCAAGCAGAACAGACCTTTGCCAAACTGGTACAGATACAAGACTGACAACAATATTAAGTAAGCAAATATTGATTGGGATAACTAACTTCATTCTTTGGTTTTCATCGTATTGCAAAAACTACAATGTTGAACTTTTTAACTAATCAGATACAACTCCAAGAGAAGAAACTGGAGAAGAACTAAACTAAAAATCTATTGAACGAGCTGCGATTTGTTAGAGGTTATTTGAAAAAATCACTTGCAAATGTAGGAATATTTCCATTTAGTCGATCTTCCTTACAATCTAGTTGCATTTAATGTTTTTCATTGGTGTCTGCATTCAAATTTGTTATTTAAATTCACATCCACTAAATTACATTTGCTTTGTTTGAGTTTTGAACTTCTGAGCACATAAAAGTTAACTTATCATTCAAAATGATCGAATTCTTGCAATATTTGCAATAAAATGATTGATAATATACATACGACAAGCATATTTGCCTAAGGCAATTGAAGAAAAAATATTGCCAACAATTGAATAAATGATTGATTTCTGAAAGGGTATTAACTCGAATATTGACTGAAGCAGAAAATACATCTAACAAAACAAATTAATCAAAAAAAGACAAGAAGAAGTTAAGAATATTGCCATTCATTTTTATTCTGCAAAAAAACACCAATCATTAAGTGAAAAGAGTCAAAAATGGAGTTCGTTCGAGTGAAGAAATTCTTTCACAATGATTTTAATGTGAAGAGGTCAAAGTTCAAGGACGAAACAATAGTAAATGGCATACACAAATACAATTTGTATCTGAATTATTTTGTTAAATAGCTCAGTTTGACATGCCATAACTTCTCAAGGGAAGATCAAATTATTTCAGTGGGTCTTATAAACGGCAAGATTCTAGAGTTTCATAAGAAGGGATTCGATACAAAGGTAAAAAGAAGCAAATTGAATATGAAGGTGAGATTGTTTTGTAGTCTGTGATTGAGAAGAAGGAGTTTGAAATAGTCGAGTATGATCAAGTTCAAAATTGTCACAAGGGAGAAATCAAATGCATCATATCATAAAAGCTGTTCAACAATCGATACATATTCACAGGCAGTGTAGATCGCACTATCAAAATATGGTGAATAATAGAAAGAATTATTTAGTTTTTCATTTTCAAAAATAATCGATGTTTCTAAAGGGATACAGATCCAAAGAAAAAAGCCATAGTCTAGACACTCGTTGGGCATTAAGGGACTATTATTGCCTTGGAATACTCCAAGAAAAATGAGACTTTGTTTTCAGCTTCTAATGACAAAACCTTTAAAATTTGGAAGTAATAAATAGACGAAGATATTGAAATATTGTCTAATTGTAGCAGTTATTTTTTATGTTTTGAACTGCAAAATTAAGAAATTATTAACCTTTTTGTGTATCCTTTTCATAGATAAGAAGAAGGGAGAGAGTTGTTCTATCATCCTTGGTTTGTGTGCTATCAAGTGATTTTTGATTTTTCAATGAAGAAGACGATGAATAGCAGCACTTACATCACTTGCATTCACTGCAAAGATGGAGAAAATATTCAGCTTTATGCAGGAGACACTGAAGGTAACATTAATAGAACATATTTTCTTAGCTGTTTAGGTTCTTTGCATATGATCAGGCCAGAAACACTCAAGAAGCACAGTCACTACATTCTAGAGAAATCCAATTACAATTATCATCGATTACATGTGATTCAAGTCATCTCCGTAGCAAAAGACAATCAGCTTTTTAGTATTGGATATGACTAAAAAATATTTGGTTTCGAAGAGCTAGCCAGCAAGTAGTTCTTTAACTTTAAGAATCCTCACAAATGCCTGTTCACAAGCATCTGTTGGAACACTGGACATTCTGTAACAAGAAAGATTTGTGTTGATAACAAAAAAGGAGCTTCATTTGTTTTAAGGAACTTATTGCTGCTGACGAATAAGGAAGAATCTACTTTATTAATGTGCATACAGATAAAGCAGTTCAGGAATTCCCATTATATTAGCAGAAGATTCTGAAAATTGAGATTATTGAGCATTTACAGTTTCTGATGGTTGTAACGGCTAATTTCATCGATATCTTGAAAATCAAGAGAGGAATTAAGGCTGGAAATGTTACAGAAGCACATACAGGCCCTATTATTGATATTTATGCTCTGATTCCATTCAAACTCACAGATAAGAAGTATCGTGAGAGTCCTAAGTAACAACACTCTAATAATAACTATTCTTTTATTTAAAATTCTATCAATTATTTTTTCAGATTAGTTAGTGCAAGCTTAGACAACACTATCCGAGTATGGGATCCAAAAGACATGTAATGCTAAAATCTTCTAGAAAATCCTGATAAGCATGAGATAAGTTGTCTAAGTTATCTGTAACAAGCTAATCTCTTTGTTACAGGTCATGAAAATGGAGATATCAAACTATGGAATATTGAGCTAAATAATTATCTAACTTTAGATTAATAGCCTCCACATAAGCACTGTGATTCGATCTAATGCTTTACTTCATTTGTATAGATTGAATAAAAAGGCTAATCAGTTGAAAAAACAGAATATCTATTCTCATCTGGTTATGATGGGAAAATAAATGTCTGGGAAATCTTTGAGAAAAAGAGTTTTGCATAGAATTCTATCATTGGTTCGACAATATGTCCCTAACTTAAATAATAAATCACAGTCGATCCACTACAAGAAACAAGAGTATTATTATTATTTCTTTTGAAGTTGCTTTTGAACTTGTTACTAATATATAAAATTTACAATAGCCTGGCAAATATGAGATATTGTGTATGGAATTCGATCGAAAGGAAGAAATGATAATTGCAGCTGGCAACAGCGGCAGAATCTATTACATCAAAATGTTCACATATGAGACAAAACATGTAGAAATGGTAAATCAAATATTTTATTTATTTTAGATTCAAATTATCATAAATTTATAATAGATGGCGCACACTGATAGTATTAATGTGCTTGTTGTTGAAGAGCGCATTCTCTTCAGTGGCTCTGAAGAAATGGTGATCAAACTATGGGATCTTGATTCTAAATAGCATCTCAACACTCTTGACCACTACGGTCTCAATGTTAAAGACATGCTCATTATCCAAGAAACTGGTCATTTGATCAGCTGTTCTTTTGATGGGAAAATCTTTGTTTGGGATTACCCTAACTCAGAACGCGTTGGTGTAATATATTATTAGTATCATCTTTTGAAGCTAACTTTTAATTTTTGTTTAGTTATTCGAAAAGACTGAAAACTTCAGGTGCATTACATACGTCTACGAAGAGAAGGATATGAGCAATACTTCTTCTGATAATAAAAAGAAAGAACTGACTCTGTACGTAGGAACTGATGAAAACAACATTTATTCCTTCTAACTAGATAATCTCTTGGATAAAAAGATCATTTCAGATCAAGATAATATAAAGGAACTGTTTAAGAGTCTAAAAGGTAAATCAGAGAAGGCAGCTCCTTCAGAAGCGAAGCTTCGTTCAGCTCAATAAATTGTGGATGAAATTGATAATGAACAAAAAAAGATCATTGCAGACTTTCAACAGAAATCTTGAATGCAGTCATAGTAGAATTAAAGAAATTGATTAATGTAATATCGAAATCAAATATGTTGTTTCTTTGAAATCTAATTCGATCTTACCAAATAACTTATTATCTTATTTCCCTCTCTTTTTGATCAAACATTGAATAACAAATTAATTCCAAACTGACTAAATCACAAGAGTACTTTATTTGATTTCTCCTAGGGTTCCAGAGGGCTGTTTATTGGAATAAGATTGTAAAGTTAGAATATTACTTTTTAAAAAATGATTAATGTTACGCTGAAGCAGTGGAATATCATGTAGATAATTCCGAAAATAAGCAGAATGAGCCCGTAAATGTAACCCAAGGTATCGCTGGATTCGTCTTTGACTTAGTACACAGAAAGAGAAGCCAAGCTAAAGTACAATTAGTAATCAATCATTTGAGTATAAATAACTTACAAGAGGTAGAAGACTCCTCTGCCCATGAAAGTACGGATGAATTTGCAGTATTCATTGCCAAAGTCCTTCTTAAGTTCAGCAATTATTATCAATGCTCCAAACAATCTTAACAATAAAATATGTCAACAACATATGTAATGAATAATAAGACGTTTTATTGCTATCTTTCTCTCAATCTACAGAGGATAAAAGATTTAAAAAAGTAATTTAGAAAGTACATGAGGAAGAAGGGCATGAAAACTTAAAAGAAGTTAGCTCCCAGAGATGTGAAGATCTTCAGAGTTACTATCCGCCAAACTCCAATGAATGCTAAAAATAAACTGAAAAGAAGGAATTAGTAGAATAATACATATCCCTTGGATGCTTTCTTAGGGAAATGCTATCTTGAATTGGTTACCCTAGGCAAACGTTGATAACTTAAAAGATAAGCGATGCTTTAGCCATTGAGATGCTTGTTTGACTATTTTTGCGATAAGATAAAGATATTAATTATTGTTTTGATGAATTTCTTTCTTTTCAGAGTAATCTTCTTCTGACTCTCTCTTTTCTCAATACGGATAATAATAACCAATTTCTAAATATTACTTATTTTACAAACTCACTTTAGTTAGCACCATAAATCAAACATATAAATTACAAAATAAATAAATACTTTTTGCTCTTGAAGCTCTGCACTCCTAAATTGTAAATATTGCTGTTAAGTTGAAATCGTATCTCTTAATCTATTTTGTGTTCGATGTCTTCCTCACGCACTTGTATGTTATGGAGCACCACTCATCTCTTAAATTTATTGAGTCTAAGTTGTTGTCGGTGTAAAAATAATATTT
>Ga0302271_10002695_pt1 | contig 15728 bp, 10 predicted proteins | sample III_Bog_N1_1_FD_198767 | JGI IMG/M metagenome (GOLD analysis project Ga0302271, IMG submission 198767) | Peat permafrost microbial communities from Stordalen Mire near Abisko, Sweden - III_Bog_N1_1 | ecosystem: Environmental > Terrestrial > Soil > Wetlands > Peat | place: Sweden: Abisko...
TGGAAGTAACGGTGGCATAAACGCTTACGGTAACTCAAAAGTTATTAACTGTACCGTGGTGAATAATAAAGCTGCGACTAGCTTCGGGGCTACTTACTTGGGTGGAACTGCCTCCATTATTAATTCAATTCTTTGGAACAATTCTTCAGCTACTAATGTGTTTGGTGCAGATGCGACTGTTACAATGACAACCTGTGCAGTTCAATCATCGGCTTCAGCTGGTTCATTTTTACTAAATGCGTCAAATACTGCATCCGATGGCCCTAATTTTGTTAGTCCATCAACCACTATTGGCTACACTACTGATAATCTTGGATTAGCTAATTGGCGGTTACAATACAATTCCCCATGTGTAGATGCGGGTACTGATGCAACATCTTTCGGAATCACTACTGATATTAAGGGAGTTTTTCGTCCTTATGACCGAGGCTTTGATATTGGAGCTTATGAATATAATGGAACAACTTCAGTTCCTTCCGTAAGAGGAGCTGAAACATTGTCAGTATATCCTAATCCAATGAAGGATATAGTTACGATAAATGTAGCAAATATTAGTTCAATAAGTGCTTTTGATGTTACTGGGAAAGAAGTTTCCATAAAATATATGGATTCAAAAGTGGATGTTTCTAATCTTTCGAAAGGTATTTATCTATTTATTATTTCTGCAGATAACAAGACTTATTTTGCTCGGGGAATAAAATAAAAATAATGCGAAGGCAGGTGTCAAATAATATATTCATGACACCTGCCTTTATTTATATTACAACGAATAAGTCATTAACTGTAAGCAATTAATTGTAAATTAGCATGATTCGTATTAGACAACTATAAAGCGATTATATCCCTTAATTTGTCTACAAAAATAAAGATAATTCTAATTGATAATGAAATCTCATTCGCTCTTGAATATGATGTTCCTCCAACGGGACTAAATGACGTTTCAGAGAATAACAATATCAATAATAACCCATACTACACAGGAATATGTTACCATAGTGTGTGTCTCATTCGGCTTAAAAAAAACTAATTGAAATATTCTTTTATAATAACTGCTAACTTCAAATAAATAATGAGAAATAGAATTTTTTTGACAATATATTTTTTATTGAACTGTTTTTATTATGCTTACGCTAAAGATGACTTTTCGAAATTTTCAAGTACTATTTCCAAGGCAGCATCAAATTCAATTGACTGGGGAGTAAATATTCGCCTTGGAGACAACAATCCTCAAAATGTGGCCAATGTACTTTCAGACAGAAATCTGAAGTCTGTCAGACTGAATTTTTGGGGAAGTGATCCAGCAAGTTTGACACAATTTATTGCTACTGCCGAGATAATGAACGAAAAAAACATAAAAGTTCAAGCAATTGTATTTTCTGTTTTTTCCGGTGGACAATCTCGTAATGGTGATTATAGTGCTAATTTGGCTGAAGTAGAACAAACAGTATATAACAATACTAAGCCACAAATAGAAAGTGTGAAAAATCTGGTAAGTGAATTTGAGCTTCAGAATGAGATACCATTATACCCGAATATGGCAGTATCTGGGGCAACATGTCAAAATGCGTTGGATTATGATACGCCTGCCGGTCGCTTACAAGCGGCTGTACTGAGAGGAATGTCGCGTGCCATTGATGATGTTAGGAAAGCATCTAATCTCTCTTTTCGGATAATACTTGGAACTGTAGATAGAAGGTTTGGATTCCTATCCTATATGCTTCAACAAGGTGTCATTTTTGATATTACCGGATACCATACCTATCCTTGGGAAAATCAGAAACCACTTGATACAGATCCATGGTTTGGTACAGGAGGCGCATTAGGTCAGCTTGCGCTGTTTGATAAACCAATTCATATTAATGAATTTAATTCAGGTGAAATATATCAAGGGGCATCAGGCCACCCCGGTATTGATTATGAAAATTTAGCAGGAAAAGACGTAACGGAAGCTGGTTTTAGAAGCTTATATAAACATTTAACGGAAATTGTAAATCATACAGTTGCAAATGTTGAAGCCGTTTATTTTTATGGAATAAATGATCAAACAAATAAAGCAAAACCTGAAAACAGATTTGGACTCTATTACGATGCTGGTTTACAAAAGCCTAAAATTTCCTTGTTAATAGCAACTGCATTTGCCGGAGGTTCCTTATCTCTAAACGAAAAAGACTCATTATTAAAAAGAAATTTTACATATTACAATATCACTACAGACCTTTCAAGTGAAATTTTTGATAATCAACTATCTATAAAGGTTTATCCTAATCCGGCTAAAGACTTTATAGAAATTCAAACAGGAGTAGGTTTCAGTTCAATACGCATATACAATAGTTTTGGCATTATTGTGTTCACTCAACAAACCAGCGGATTGAATAATTTACATCTGGATGTGTCAAGTTTTCCATTGGGAATTTACTTTGTTGAAGTTGAAGCAGAGCATAAAACAGTTGTTGGAAAAATTGTTAAAATATAAAAACAGATAGATGAAAAAAACGAATCAGATAGTGATAATTTTACTTTTGCTTTTGAGTCATTTTGTATTTGCACAAGATGAAACCAAAACAAATCCGCTAAAATCAAAAAATACAATCCATTGGGGAGTTAATATACACGTTGGTGGGAATTATCCCGGTAATCTGGCAAATGTGATATCAAAACGAAACTTGAATTATGTACGAATGGATCTTGAAGTACGTAAACCGGAAGATTTATCCAAGTTTGTTAATGCCGCTCGCATTATGAAATCTAAAGGTATTAAAATTACAGCCATCCTTTTTTCAGAGTTTGCACTGAACCGTTCTCGTGATAAAGATTATAGTGCTGACCTAACCGAAGTAGAAAAAACCGCCTATGAACATGTCAAGCTACATATACTGCAAACCAAAGATTATGTGGCTGAGTATGAGCTTCAGAATGAAGTGCCACTTTATCCTAATATTAGAAAAGCTGATTCTACTGGACAAACTGCTGCTGATTTTGATACTCCGGCAGGTCGATTACAAGCGGCAGCATTAAAAGGTATGGCGAATGCAGTAAATGATATTCGGAAATCCTATAAACTACCAATTCGTATAATTCTTGGAACTGTTGACCGACGTTTCGGTTTTTTGACTTTTATGCAACAGCAAGGCGTTATCTTTGATGTAGTTGCTTATCATGTATATCCATGGGAAAATCATAAACCTCTTGATACAGATCCATGGTTTGGTACAGGAGGTGCATTAGGTCAGCTTGCACAGTTTAATAAACCAATCCTTATAAATGAATTTAATTCAGGTGAAATATATCAGGGGGGATCAGGTCATCCCGGTATTGATTATGAAAATACTGACGGGAAAGAAGTAACAGAAGCAGGTTTCAGAAGTTTATATAAACATTTATCTGTAATAGTAAATCAAACAGTTGCGAATGTTGAGGGCGTTTATTTCTACGAAATAAATGATGAACCAAATAAAGCAAAACCCGAAAATCGATTCGGACTTTTCTATGATGAAAAATTACATAATCCCAAAATATCACTTTGTATTGCAACAGCTTTCGCTGGAGGAAAATTATCTAAAGCCGAGAGAATGTTATTGATTTCCAGAGGCTTTATTTATAATTTGGGCGTAAAATAATGAAAATAATTAATGTTTTTTGAAAGTTCTATATAATTACTAGGTCAATTTAGGCATAATTTTAAAATAGAAAAATAGTATATAAAATAATATTGTATGAATAAAGTTTATAAATTAGTAATCTTGTCACTGATAGGTTTGTTTTTTGAAGCCTGTAAAGCCGAGTCGGTTGTAATTCCTCCGACACCAGTTGAGTACTCCAATTCAATTCATTGGGGGGTAAATATTCACCGTGGTGGTGATAATCCTCAAAATATGGCCAATGTGCTTTCAGAAAGAAATCTGAAATATGTCAGAATGGATTTTTGGGGAAGTGATCCTACAAGTTTGACACAGTTTATAACTGCCGCTCAGATTATGAATGCAAAAAATATAAAAGTTCAGGCAATTGTATTTTCTGTTTTTTCAGCGGGACAATCTCGTAATGGTGATTATAGTGCTAATTTGGTAGAAGTAGAACAAACAGCTTATAACAATACTAAACCACAAATTGAAAGCGTGAAAAATCTGGTAAGTGAATTTGAGCTTCAAAATGAGATTCCGTTATACCCGAATATGGCGGTATCTGGTGCAACAGGTCAAAATACTTTGGATTATGATACTCCTGCCGGTCGCCTGCAAGCGGCTGTACTTAGAGGGATGTCGCGTGCCATTGATGATGTGAGGAAAGCATCTAATCTCTCTTTTAGGATAATACTTGGAACTGTTGATAGAAGGTTTGGATTCCTATCCTATATGCTTCAACAAGGTGTGATTTTTGATATTACCGGATACCATATCTATCCGTCAAGATACGACGGTGCACTTGATGAGAATATATGGTTCGGTCAGGGAGGACCCCTGGGTCAGCTTGCAAAGTTTAACAGACCCATTCATATTAATGAATTCAATTGTGCAGAGATATACCAAGGTACTGCTAATCATGCCGGAGCAGCTTACGAAAACGTGATAGGAAAACCTGTAACAGAGCTTGGATTTGAAAGTTTATATACACATTTAAATGAGATTGTAAAACAGAAAGTAGCAAAAGTTGAAGCTGTGTATTTTTATGAAATTAATGATAATACTACTAAAACGGCTCCGGAGAATAGGTTTGGACTTTATTTTGATAACAGTTTACAACAACCGAAGATTTCGCTTTATATCGCTACAGCTTTTGCCGGAGGAAAATTGTCAGAAATTGAAAAGGATTCACTCATAAAGCGAAATTTCACCTATATAGTATCCCCTCAGAAATAAGTGTTCAAGTTATCTATATGGTTATTCAGTTGTATTTGTGGTTGATTGTATATTGATGATGTGAGTTAATAAGAATATATTCTTATAAAAACTTCTTTAATAATCAGTGTCCGAGCAATATTTAATACACTTTCTTAATTAATTATTTTGCATTTTATGAAAATAAACATTTTACGAGTAAAAATTACAGTCATCTTGGTTGTGCTTATAATCTTTGAAGGGTATTCAAAAAACAAATCCCATAATAATTCAGTAGATTATACTAAATACGTCAACCCATTTGTAGGAACTGCCGAAAATGGTCACTGTTTTCCGAATGCATGTGTTCCATTTGGACAAATTCAGGTAGGTCCTGAAACAGGGAATAACGCTTGGAAATATTGTGCCGGATATCAGTATGATGATTTAATAATCAATGGATTTTCCCAAAACAGACTTAACGGAACGGGAGGTACTGATTTAGGTGATTTACTAATGCAACCTTTTTCAGGTGAAATTGTAAATAATGATTTTACCGGAAAATTTGATAAAAAAATGGAAAAAGCCAAACCAGGCTACTATTCGGTATTTCTTAGTAATTTTGGAGTTAAAGCTGAAATGACTGCAACTAAACATGTTGCATTATACAAATATACATATTCTAATAATACGAAAGGAAATCTGATGATTGATTTTCAAAGTGGTATGACAGGGGATACAATCCGATTTAATAAACATGTGTTAAACTCCGAAATTATATTCGAAGATAATTATACAATAAGTGGTCGTGCTTTAGTTAGTTCCTGGCTCCAAAATAGGAGTTATTACTTTGTTATAAAATTCAATAAACCCTTTGATAATAAAAATAAATTACCAAGAAGAAATGCATTGGAAAAAGCTGACAGATATACTTTTGATTTTAATCTGAATAAAGATGAAAAATTAATGATAAAATTATCAATTTCTGCCAATAGCATAGAAGGTGCGAAAAAAAATATTGATTCTGAACTAAACGATTGGAATTTCGATAAAACCTGCAAAAGAGCAAATGAGAGTTGGAATAATTGTCTTTCAAAAGTAGATATTGTTGGAAATAATGACAAAAAAACTATGTTTTATACTTCCATGTATCGCATGTTTATTCAACCAAATGAAATCAGTGATTCAGGTCAAAAACCTTTTTATTCAACCCTCTCATTATGGGATACCTACCGTGCCGCTCATCCGCTTTATACAATTATTGCTCCCCAAATGGTGGATGGCTTTGTAAATTCAATGTTACAACAACACGATAAACAAGGATTTTTACCTATTTGGGCTTTATGGGGTGATGAAACTTATTGTATGATTGGAAACCACGCTGTGCCGGTTATTGTTGATGCCTTTCTCAAAGGGTTCAAGGGCTTTGATGCCGAACGTGCATATCAAGCTGTAAAAAAATCATTGACAGAGAACCATAAGAATTCAGAATGGGATGTCTATACCAAATATGGTTATTACCCTTATGATATTGTAAATGTAGAATCAGTTTCCCGAACACTTGAGTCGGTTTACGATGATTATTGTGCTGCTCAATTTGCAAAAACTCTAGGTAAAACAGAAGATTATGAATATTTTACGAAACGTTCAAATTTTTATAAAAACCTTTTTGATCCTTCAACAAAATTAATGAGACCAAAAGGATCAAACGGGCAATGGAAAACACCATTCGACCGATTTGCCCTTTCACACGCTGATACTTCTGGTGGTGATTATACCGAAGGAAATGCCTGGCAATATACTTGGCATGTACAACATGATATACCGGGGCTAATCAAACTTATGGGTGGTCAAGAATATTTTATAAATAAACTTGACTCTTTGTTCAAATTTGAACAAATGCAAACAGGAACAGGATTTGTAAGTGATGTAACCGGACTTATTGGACAATATGCACATGGGAATGAACCAAGCCACCATGTTGCCTATTTGTATGCCTTAGCAGGTAAGCCTTGGCGCACACAGGAGTTAGTGAATAAAATTTGTAAAACAAAATATATTAACACAGTTGATGGTTTGTGTGGAAATGACGATTGTGGACAAATGTCGGCCTGGTATATTTTTTCTTGTATGGGATTTTATCCTGTCAACCCTTGTGGTGGCGAATATGTTATTGGAGCTCCACAACTTGAAAAAAGTACCATAAACTTGTCAGGCGGAAAAAAATTCATCGTTGAAACAATCAATTTTTCATCAACTAATATCTATGTGCAATCAATAGAATTAAATGGTGTTGAATATACTAAAAATTCAATTCTTCATCAAGATATTATGAAAGGTGGTGTACTTCGATTTACGATGGGTCCAATTCCAAAAAAACAGAATTGAAACAATTTAAATCAGTCAAAAAATAAATTATATTTTTTTTTACTATTATGAAGAAATCGAATTGCTTAAGATGGATATTTTCACTATCATTAAGTTGTTTAGTTTTTTTTACTTCTGCAGAAGATGTCTATCTTTCTTCTACTGTTGTCAATACGACTAATAATTTGACAGAAGGAAAAAGTATTGTAGATCCTTTTACACCTTATCTGAATAGTGTGCCACGGATTACTCAACTTATAAGTGAGGTAAATTCAGGTTCGGGGATTTCTGCCATTACAACCCGCAAATTTACATTTAGTTCGAAAGGTGGAGTAAATACAATTTATGCAATTATGGCTTATCCACAACAAGCTGGAATTTATCCGGCTTTAATGTGTCTTCATGGCGGTGGAAGCAATGCCAATGCTTTATTAAATCTTGTGCAAAGATATGCTCAGAAAGGTTATGTGACAATATCCATTGATTTACCTGGAATTTGTGATAATAATACAACTCCATATACAACCGGTCCTTTCAAATCAAGACCTTTCAACGAAGCTTCACGTTTAAATGTGTCTGTAGGACCACTAAGCAGTATACTTGTTGATGCTGAAGTTGCAGGTTTAGAGGCTTTTAATTACATGAGGTCACTTAAAAATGTGGATGCTGAAAAAATGGGTATTACCGGTTATTCATGGGGAGGCTATTCTACTACAATGCTTTCGGGTTTACTTGGCGATAAAGTTAAGGCGGCTTATTCAGTATTTGGAAGTGGTTTTTACGATAAGGGCACAAAATGGAAAACATCGATAGAATTAATGCCCGAAGCTGATAGAAATGTATGGCTTACCTATCTGGATGCCGGAAGGCGAGCATCTAACATGAAAGCAGCTTATTTTATTGAATGTGAGACTAATGATACTTATTTTTGGCCGGAAGCTGTTGAAGCTACATTGAAAGCTGTACCTGGTGTTACAAATCATTCATACGGTCCCAATCGAAATCATAAACAATTGCCAAGTGGTGGAAATATGCAGCAACTTTATTTCGACTACTATCTAAAAGGAATTGGTCAGCCTTTTGTTACTGTTAACATTCCAAAAACAGAAGTCTTGTTGGATGGCAATTGTAAATTAACTATTTCCATCGATGCACCGACTGGTGTGACGATGGATTCAGTAAACCTATATTATAGTGAAAAGGCAATTGACTGGCAAATACGTGTTTGGAAGATGTTATTAACTAAACCACAATCTGATGGGACTTATAATGTGGTAATTCCAGCTGAACTAGTTGCAAAAAGTATTGACTATTTTATTTATGCCAAAGACAATCGGACTGTAGTTACAGGAAGTTATATGTTCAGTACAGCATCCAAAGTTATTTATCGTTCATCAATACGAAATGATTCTCCCGTTCCGCTTCTTGAACCGAAATTATAAGATAAAAAGGCATTTAAAGCAAGATTATGTAGTGGGATAGGATTCAATACAAGTATATATGAAACAACCATAGAAAATGGTTTAACCAAAGTCCTTTATTTTGAGGAAGTTCCATGTGCCTTTAATAAAAGGAACAAAAAATAATTTCCTGAAAACCGCTTTAAACGAGGCGTTTAAACAAGAATTCCATATTTGTTTCGAGTTCTATGCCACAACTAACCAAAAAATAATATGAACATATGAATACAAAAATTAAATTAATAGTTGGTTTCCTCATACTCTCAATTCAGTTAAGTTTTGCAATCAATGAATTTTCTAGTAAAGCTTATAATCTGAATATTAAAGAATTTGGTGCAATACCAGATGGGTTTACTGATAATACAAAATTAATTCAGAAAGCAATTGATCAATGCTCTGCATCGGGTGGTGGAACTATTTATTTCCCTCAAGGAATTTTTATGTCGGGAACAATATTCATTAAAGATAATGTAAGTCTTTATTTAGCGAAATCGTCTGTATTAAAAGGAATAGCTGTTGATAGTTTATATCCTGTTACCAGTTCAGGGAAAAAAGGATTTGTTCGTATCGATAATGTTTCAAATGTCACTATATCTGGTGAAGGGACAATAGATGGTAGTGGTGATAATAAAAATTTTCAAAAAGGAGACGATGCTATTTTACGCCCTTTCCTATTAGAATGTCTTGGAAGTGAAAATATCGTTGTTAAAGATGTTCAATTGCAAAATTCAGCTTTTTGGACATTCCACATATTTGAAAGCGATGGTGTTAGGGTTGATGGGGTTAAAATATACAGTCACAGTAACTTTAATAACGACGGAATTGACATTGATGCGAAAAATGTTATAATTTCTAATTGTCTGATTGATACCGATGATGATGCCCTTTGTTTTAAAAGTGAAAGCAAACTGATGTGTGAAAATGTAGTGGTAAGCAACTGCATTTTTGCATCAAATTGTAATTTTATTAAATTTGGAACAGCCTCATACAGTGGCTTTAAAAATATTGTCATTAGTAATTGTGTACTTCGCCCTGCATCCGAATCTAAATTCAGATTTTGGGATAAAAATATTGAAGGTATTACGGATAAAATAACAGGAATTTCAGGTATAGCTCTTGAAGTTGTAGATGGTGGAATGATGGACCAGATTACGATAAATAATATTTCAATGACCGGTGTCCAGACCCCATTTTTTATGCGTCTTGGAAGTCGTAAAAATCCAACTGGTTCGCTTAAAAATATACTTATAAGTAATATTGTGGCTTCAACACATAGTAAAATCCCTAGTTCGATAGTTGGAGTACCCGGATTTTGCATTGAAAATGTTGTTATTCGTGATGTGATAATAAATTGTCAAGGTAATGGGACTATTGAAGATTCAAACAAAGAAGTTTTAGAGAATGAATCTGCTTACCCCGAAAACAGGATGTTTGGAAATAGTCTTCCTGCTTATGGTCTATTTGTTCGACACGCTAAAAATATACACATAGATAATCTACAACTAAAACTATTAAATACTGATTACCGGTCTGCAATTTATGTGGAAGATAGTAATGATATCAAAATTAGATCATTTAAGGCTGATGCACCAGCTGGAAAGAAGCCACTTATTCGTAAACTTAAATCTAGTGTTATATTGTTGGATTGAATAGTTTATTAATTGTAATTTGTAAATTATCACACTATAAGTCATTATCAAATAAAATTAAAAATAATCATGAATAAACTTTTTTTACTATTGAGCTTTTTTTTGCTCCCTCTAATTATTATTAATGCAAAGATTAAATTGCCCAGTATTTTGTCTGATAATATGGTCTTACAACAAAATGGAAATGTAAAATTATGGGGCAATGCAGGTCCAGATAAAAAAATATCAATAAAAACTTCTTGGGATAAAAAGGCTTACAAAACGGTTTCCGATAATACAGGAAAATGGCAGATAAGTGTTCAGACCCCTACTGCAGGCGGTCCTTACGAAATCAGAATTAGTGATGGTGATGAGTTAGTGCTTAAGAATGTATTGATAGGTGAGGTATGGTTTTGTTCTGGGCAGTCCAATATGGAAATGCCCTTGAAAGGATTTGGTGTACAGCAACAAGCAGATGGTGCTGTTGATGTTATATTAAAGGCAAAAGAATCAACACCAATACGAATATATTCAAACGATTATGATGAAAAAGGATGGACATATCAGCATAGTAAAAAACCACTTGAAGAATGTAAAGGGCAGTGGTACACTAATTCCTCTGAGAATGTTGCTTCTACAAGTGCTACAGCCTATTATTTTGCTAAATATTTGCAAGAGGTATTAGACGTTCCTGTTGGAATCGTTGTTGCCTCGTGGGGAGGTTCAGATATTATTGCATGGATGAGTGAAGAAACAGTTAAACCTTTCGGTGTAGATCTCTCTCATTTGGCCGATAGCTTTGATTTATCTAAAAAATCAAAACAAAGGGTTGCTTGTTTATTGTATAATGCAAAAATTGCACCTTTATTAAATTATAAAATTAAAGGATTTCTATGGTATCAAGGAGAAGAAAATAGAAATTCACCAGATATGTATGAGAAATTATTTCCTGCCATGGTGAAAGATTATCGCTCAAAATGGGGAATTGGGGATTTTCCATTTTATTCTGTTGAAATTGCACCTTATAATTACGAAGATCCAAATAAGATAAATGTTGCAGAATTTAGAGAAATGCAATTGCGGATAACAAAAGAAATACCTAATTCGGGTATTGCATTAACAACAGATTTAGGTGACCCTTATTCTATACATCCCGGAAAGAAGAATGATGTAGGAAAACGTTTAGCTTTTTGGGCTTTGGCAAAGGATTATGGTAAAAAGAATATTGGATATGCAACCCCCGTATATAAATCTATGGAGGTAGAGAAAAGTAAAATCAATATTTCATTTGAAAACGCGATTAAGGATAATGGACTAAAACCAGTTCAGAAACCACTTTCGTCTTTTGAAATTGCTGGAGAAGATAAAGTATTCTATCCGGCTCAAGCTTTTATTGATAATAAAACCAGAAAACTATCTGTATGGAATGATAGTATCCAAAAACCTATTGCGGTGAGATATGCTTTTAAGAATTACGCAGAAGCATCACTCTTTGATTCTTTTGGTCTACCCGTGGCTGCATTTAGAACAGATAATTGGGAAAAATAGATATTCGTATGAATCTGATTTTATATTTCTTTAATGATACAAAATAAATGTAAGATTATAAAGACATTTAAACAATTAATAAGTTCTAATTTAGGACTTTAAACAAACTTCAATTTATTAACCAATGCGAAATTTAGCTTTTTATCTATTTACATTCTTCTTTATTAGTGCTCTTTCTTCTCAAGAATTAAAGTCCCCTGATGAGAATTTGAAAATGAATTTTTCTGTCAGTGGGGATGGAACTCCAACTTATGAGTTGAGTTATAAAGGCAAAATAGTTATGAAGCCAAGTAAACTTGGTTTTGAAATAAAGGATAAAGAATCATTGATTGAAAATTTTGAAATTGTTTCTTTTGCTCAAACTACTTTTGATGAAACATGGTCACCAGTTTGGGGTGAAGTAAAAGCAATACGTAATTATTATAATGAATTGTTCGTTTCACTTAATCAAAAGACAACGGCTAGAAAACTTAATATTCGGTTTCGATTGTATAATGATGGTTTAGGGTTTCGTTATGAATTCCCTGAACAAAACAACTTTATTTATTTTGTAATAAAAGAAGAAAAAACGCAATTTGCTGTTTCTGGTGATCATATTGCTTTTTGGATTCCAGGTGATTATGATTCGCAAGAATATAAGTACACCAAATCGAATCTTTCTAAAGTACATCATCTACTTAGAAATGCTGTAGAGAAGAACGCATCACAATATGTATTCTCTGATACAGGATTGCAGACTCCATTAATGCTGAAATCAGTGGATGGTTTATATATTAATATACATGAGGCCGCGTTGATTGATTATCCTTGTTTGAGTCTTGATCTTGACGATAAAAACTTCATTCTTTCTTCCCATCTTACACCAGATGCTAAAGGAGATAAAGGATATATACAAGCTCCCTTTAATACCCCATGGCGTACAATCATTGTAAGTGATGACGCCCGTGAAATTTTGGCATCAAAACTTGTCTTGAATTTGAATGAGCCTTGTAAAATTAAAGACACTTCATGGATTAAACCAAGCAAGTTTGTAGGTGTTTGGTGGGAAATGATTAACGGTATGAGCTCATGGTCGTACACTAATCTGCCGAGTGTGAAAATTGGAGAAACCGATTATTCACAGACAAAACCAAACGGAAAACATGGAGCAAATAATGAAAATGTAAAGAAGTATATTGACTTTGCTGCAAAACACGGTTTTGATCAGGTCTTGGCTGAAGGATGGAATATCGGCTGGGAAGACTGGTTCGGAAAATCGAAAGAGTATGTTTTTGACTTTCTTACTCCATATCCCGATTTTGATGTAAAAGCTTTAAATAGTTATGCTAAAGAAAAGGGAGTTAAACTGATAATGCATCACGAAACCTCTTCATCTGTAATTAACTATGAACGCCATATGGATAAAGCGTATCAATTCATGATTGATAATGGATATAGTGCTGTCAAAAGTGGCTATGTAGGTAATATAATTCCACGTGGAGAATATCATTATGGCCAATTGATGGTAAATCATTACTTATATGCGGTAAAAAAGGCTGCTGAATTTAAAATTATGGTCGATGCTCACGAAGCTGTTCATCCTACCGGCCTTCAGCGCACTTATCCAAATTTACTGGCACAAGAATCGGCACGTGGAACTGAGTATGATGCTATGACCGATAATAATCCTGATCACACGACTATCCTTCCTTTTACAAGATTAATTGGGGGACCGATGGATTATACCCCGGGAATATTTCAAATGGACCTGAGTGTTTATAATCCACTAAACAAAAACAAAGTAAGTAGTACGTTGGCTCGTCAACTTGCTCTATATGTAACCATGTACAGTCCATTACAGATGGCAGCAGATTATCCCGAAACTTACGAAAAGTTCTTAGATGCATTTCAGTTTATTAAAGATGTAGCAGTCGATTGGGATGATACTAAAATTCTTGAAGCAGAGCCTGGTGATTATATTTCAATAGCCCGAAAAGCTAAAGGAACAAATAATTGGTTCGTCGGCTGTACTGTAGATGAAAATGGGTATAGATCGAAATTTAAATTTGATTTCTTGGATGAAAGTAGAGTATATATTGCAACGATTTATAGTGATGCAAAAAGTGCTAATTATAAGACAAATCCTCAAGCTTATGAGATAAGAAAGTTTGTTGTAACTAATAAATCAAAATTTTCCCAGCAATGTGCTCCCGGTGGTGGATATGCAATAAGTATTATTGAAGCTGATAAGATTCAAATAAAAAGTCTAAAAAAGTAGATGATATAAACCTTAATGTATTGGAATATTTATATTTGTTGGGTGGGTGCGTGAGTTAGTGCAAAACATATAAATACATTTTCATTATCCGTATTAGAAAATTAATATCATGAAAAACCATTATTTATGTATAGTTGTGCTTTTACAATTAATATTCTGTTCATTAGCAGGTAAAACACAAGCAACAGATTATGCACAATATGTAAATCCTTTTATTGGTAATGCTGATAACGGACATACTTTTCCGGGAGCATGTGTTCCTTTTGGATTAATACAGGCAAGCCCTGAATCAGGTATAGGTTCATGGAGATATTGTTCAGGCTTTAACTACGATGATGATTTTATCGAGGGATTTACTCAGACTCATTTAAACGGTACAGGAATGCAAGATCTTGGAGATATTTTCCTATTCCCTTTTAGTGAAAGTAAGAGACCAAAAATATTTAAAAGCAGGTATATACTAATAAATCAGTAACAAAACATGAAAAAGACACTTCTATTTGTGGTATTTTTAGTATTTATTTTCTCAGTTAATGCTCAGAAAAAGTTTAATTTGACATCTCCTGATGAAAAACTGAAAGTTGAAATCACAATTGGTGAAAAAGTGAGTTACACATTACAATCAGGTACTGATACTGTTATTTTTCCTTCTTCCATCTCAATGAAACTTGAAAATAAAACTTTTGGGAGTAAACCATCAATCAAGGAAACAAAAAGGATTCATGTCAATAATATCATAAAATCTCCTTTTTATAAACGTTACCAAATAACAGACAACTATAATGAACTTCGATTGATATTTAAGGAAAACTTTGAATTAGTTTTCAGAACTTATAATGAAGGTGTGGCTTACAGATTTATTTCTACGGAGAAAAAAGATATTATTGTAACTGATGAAGAAGCTGATTTCAATCTTGGTTATAACAGCGATGCTTTTATACCTTATGTAAGAAATAATGCAAAAACGTACGAAGCACAATTTTTTAATAGCTTTGAAAATGTTTATTCTTATGGACCATTAAATCAGTGGAATAAGACAAGATTAGCTTTCTCCCCCATTGTTATAAACCGTAAGAATGGAAAGAAAATTGCTATTGCAGAATCCGATCTGAATAGTTATCCAGGAATGTTTTTATATAATCCCGATCAATCTGCCACTCTAAAAGGAAAATTTGCAACCTATCCTAATAAAGAAGTTCAAAGTAAAGACAATCCCGTACAAATGGAAGTTACAGAACGAAGAAAACATATCGCCGAATGCAGTGGAAGCAGATTGTTTCCATGGAGAATAATAATAGTTACAAATAACGATAAAGAATTGGCAGACTGTGATATGGTATATAGATTAGCCACACCGAGCAAACTAACTGATACGAGTTGGATCAAACCGGGAAAAGTTGCATGGGATTGGTGGAACGATACTAATTTGTCTGGAGTGAATTTTAAAACGGGAGTAAACAATGAAACCTATAAGTATTATATTGATTTTGCATCGCGAAATAAAATTGAATATGTTATTCTTGATGATGGTTGGTCGGTAAGAGGCCTCAATGACTTGTTTCAGGTTGTTCCCGAAATTGATTTGAAAAAATTAATTTCATACGCTCAGGATAAAAATGTAGGGCTTATCTTATGGGCAGGATACGCAGGTTTC
>Ga0302271_10002696_pt1 | contig 15728 bp, 11 predicted proteins | sample III_Bog_N1_1_FD_198767 | JGI IMG/M metagenome (GOLD analysis project Ga0302271, IMG submission 198767) | Peat permafrost microbial communities from Stordalen Mire near Abisko, Sweden - III_Bog_N1_1 | ecosystem: Environmental > Terrestrial > Soil > Wetlands > Peat | place: Sweden: Abisko...
CTTGGCTTTCTAAGAGAAGCCAGATATTAACTATGTTTGATAATTTGTTACCTTCGATCATGTTCTTGATGAGTTGGGACTTCTTTGCAACCTCCTCGTCGACCTTATGAAAATTACATTATCAATCACACATTTAGGCAAATATTATTTGAATAAAATTATTATCTGTCCACTGTATCTAAATTTCCTCTCATTCCCTATTCAGCGCATTATCTAAGCTCCCATAAAAGTTTATTTACCTCGATGACTTCATTCTCAAATGAGACTAGTTTCACTTTTGTTGAGCCCTTATCCATTTTCTCAGTAATAACTTTTGGGAATCTTTGACTTTACTTTTTCAGAAATTGAAAAAAAACTATTGTTTCTTTGTTATTATGATTTTATCATATTCGGAAAAGAAGAAAGAAGTCTCAGCTTCTCAACCCTCCTCCCCCTCCCCCCACAAGTTGCATTTAAATCGCAGGATATTAGATTATTTAAAAAATTGATTATTTTGCTAAGTTCATGGTTATTCATAATATTCGTAATGAAAAATAAATAGCATGTGTGTGTGTTGGCAGTTTAATTTGGTAGGTTTGGATTAGCTGATTAGGTGATCAGAGGATGGATCTAAAAGGGAAGAAGGATTCGATTGTTTTAATAAAATCTCGCAAAAATAAAAGAATTTTAGAAACACAAAAAGAAGGGCATTTTTATATATTTATTGGGCATAAATGAGCTAGACAAGTGCAGTGACGGCATCGATAGTCGAATGGAAGTTCAGTGAGATCGATAATACAAAGATCATTTACATCGTGGAGGTAACTAAACGAGAAGGAGCAACTTGGCAGTTGAAGAAGCGATACAAGGAATTCGATGATCTCAATAAAAGCATCAAGAAACTTGTCCCGAATTTGCCTGTGCTCCCTGGGAAAACACTCTTCGCTGTGAAGGATCCGGCTGAGCTGGAAAAAAGAAAGCAAGGACTCGATGCTTATTTGAAAGTAAACAAATACGGATGTTTCTCATTTTTTGGCTTTTCGGGGAGAAAAAATGGTTTCTTATGTGTTTGATGTTCATTTAGCAATTGATTGCAAGACCTGAAGCATATCATTCAGATTCAATGAAGCAATTCCTAGAGTTAGACTAGCATGCAGCTGATTAGATTATCAACCCTCCGAGATAGCTTGGCGAGTTAACTGGATTCGTGCATGGTGTTCGTGATTTCTATTATGAGCCTGATTCGGGGTTGCTATTTGTCATATGCGGTGACATGAACGTAGCTTCGAGAATGGATGCGTATTTGACAAATATGAAAATGCCTTGGGAAAAGGAACAACCGCAGACACTTTTATCAGTAGGGACATTAGAATGCTGGCTGCAGAATACTAATGGATCTTTGGAATTTGAGAAAACTTGGAGTATTCCATATCCTTTGTAAGCGATCTGCTTGCATTGGGAGCCATCGTCGTGTGTGCTCTCAGTCGGGTAGATTATAATATTTGAGAGTTGTTCTCTGAGAATTTTTAGGGTCTACTTTTCTATTGATACTAATGAATGGTCGTCTAATATGTTTGGTTTGTGCAAACAGTTTGGATGAAGGAAAGGTGAATTAAGTCAGAGTACCTAAAGAGATTCTTTACAGACGATTTGAGAATATTATGGATTACAATCCGCACACACAACGAGTTATGGGTCTGTATTATGATAATATCCATGATGTTCTGTACACTTGTTCAGAAGACAAGACAATTAAAACTATCGAAAACAAAGAATGCACTAATGGTAGGAATTATCATAAATATTTACATAAACAAAAGCGATAAAAGCAGAAAAAGCAGACATTTGAACTAATTGGTATTTTGATCTTATTTGTTTGTTTTTTGGTATTGCCAGTGTTGAAGCACAGTGACACTGGTTTGACTGGGTTAATTGGAGACAAAGAGTTCAAGCGATTGTTTGTTTCTAATCGTTCAGGCATGGTTTTCATCTACAGTATTGCTTCAGTAAAAAAAATAAAATAAAAATATTCCTCACATTTCGACTATGGTTCCTTGTGTTACCTTTATTTCTGTAGGTTGCTCCAGAATTGTTAACCACAGTGCTTACCTCCCAGCAAGGAGTAATCAGAGGATTAGCTTTGGATACCGTCAAGAACTATGTTTTCACTGGAGGATTCGATGAAGGAGAAGTAGCTGTATTCGATATAGAAAAACCAGGAAAAGTACAACAAAAAATAATTACATTTTGCATCATTTTCAGCTAATTTATTTACATATCTCTTTCTCTCTCTTTGACACACTTTGTGATTACTTTCTTAGGAAAAGTTCGCGAAATTATCAGCAAGTTTAGTTGGCAAGAAGAAGGTGCGATCTGTGACATGGTCAAGTTCTAGAAGTGAGATCTTTGTTGGGACACAAGACGGTACCATCACGATCTGGAATGCTAAGAAAGGACAGCCAATATGTAACCATTCTTATCAAATATTCTACTTTTTTAAACAATTTCCTGTATTTTTATTTTTGTGAATCTTAAAAGATGTCATGAGTGGACATTAGAATGAGATCACCAAAGTGCAGTGGATCGAGAGCAAATAAATACTCCTAACCAGCGCCAAAGAGAAAATCATCAAGGTAAAAGCTAAATAAGCCTTTTGCATTTTATTTTGCACATTATCTTTTTATTATTGTTTTTTATTTATCTTGATGAAACTAATTTGGTTGTTTTTTATTTTGAACAAACAGTTCTGGTCGATGCCGAAGGAATGGAGGGATAAGTTCGTGGAACAGAAAGAAGAAAGAGATAATCATGTAGCAATACAAACACAAAACATGCTCAAAATGAAGGAACAAATGAAAAAAGTAGATATCGATTCCGATGAAGACGATCTGGCTGGATGGCATAAAAAATGATTGGCCAATAAAAAGGGATGAACAATTCTCTCTCTTTCTTTGCATATGTTTTCTTATGTGTTAAGATTGTTATTTTTTAATTGTTTCATAGATTTTATTAATTTCTTAGGCAGATTTCTCTGTATCTTTCTCTTTATTTAGATTATTGTCTGGATAAGATAAAGATACCTATTGATTCTATCTCGATTAATTGATTTCGGAACCCAAATTGAATTAATTTAAAGAGCATCGTGTTAGTAATTACCCACTATGTTTTTGATCACTTTCAATTTTTACTTTCTTCTCCAAGCAATATGTATATTCTTACTCTTGTTCTTCATGCATAATTGTGATTATTTCGTGAAAAAACTATCTCTTTGTCTCTCTTGTGTTTATGTTCATTTTTTCCTCATAGTACATCCTAATTTAAGAAATCTATGATATTTTGAAGATTATTTCGTTTTTGTGCAAGCAGTTAAACTTTTTTTTTAACATCTCTCCAAAATGTCATAAATGATAATAAATATCATAAATCCTGTGTAAATCATTCCAAGGTAAACAGTCAATCGTAATAGTAATAGTAATACAAGTCATCAAGCTAATTAAGGGCAGAATAATCTTTATTAGAGACTCCTAACTATAACATGCAAGGTAAAAGAGGAAAAATTGATAACTAAATGAACTTAAGGTAACAATCTTATGGATCATTAGGAAGACAAACTAGACAATCTCTAGATAATAATACTAACGTTCCTTAAGACACGTATTATTAAAGGTACGAAACAGTATAATCATAAGACCAAGATGAGTTTCTCAGAGATGTGCTGAAATGCAGGGAATTAGAAAGAGAAAGCCTCTAGAATGATTTCAACTATCTCTATGATAAAATACACAGAATCAAAGAGAAAATCAACGCCGCTCAATCAGCTGCAGGAGATTCTACAACCTCAACGAATCCATAGTTTTTAGTTCCTTCAGGGGTTTCATAGACATAAAAGGAGGAAAGAAGTTCTTCTTCATTTTCGCATCCACTTTAAGCTGCTGAAATCATTCAAGCTGAGTAAATAGCCCCTTCGAATCAGCTTTCTGCAGAGTAAATCTCAGCTAATGAGATGCTTTCCAAATGGCTTTAATTACCGAACAGCTAACTTAATGAAGACAGTGATGATGGCTTGACTCAATAGAGGCTGGAAAATAATGCTAATATCTAGTGGAGAAGTGGTAAACTTACTGATATTGTAATAACTAAACCATCGAAGGAAGTATCTTAAACTCACAAGAGAATGCAAGATATTTTATCTGAAATGAACGTAGATTACGCATAAATCCTCCCTGAAATTGACCCAAATGCTTAGAATTATCTCAAATAAGATAACTCTTCTCCAAGGCAGTCATAAAACGTTGTCGTCCTTGATGACATTTCTATTATTAACATATAAAAGTAAGTTATCGAAAAAGACAAATCAGTATTGTTCTTTTCTTTCTCTCTCTTAGTTTGCTATTGTTTACCTACCCGTATATAGATTGATCATTGCAAAGCTGTCAAAGAAAGCAGACGAAATCAAAGCTGAGAAGGAACTACTTGCTTCAAGATTAATATCGTAGTCGTAGTCGTCGTTTTAAACAAAAAAATAATCACCTGCCGTGCCTCAATGAGAACAAAATGAAGATAAGAACTAGCTGGAGTGTGCACAAAGTAACTAAATATCAATTAGATGATGTATGGCTTAAGGTAAATAGTTTATCGTTAAGGGATTCTCCAAGATTTGCTAAAAGCAAGCATGAAAAGAAAAATGCCAATGATCAGATAGAGATAATCACAGAAAGGTAATTAAGCATGGCATAGATGTTTGAGTGGATTTTAGTTTCAAAAGAAAGAGAGAGAGGTATGAATGAATGAATGGAAAGATATTTAAGATGATTTGAAAACACAGAAAATAGAATAATAAAAAACACTTGAAAGTTTAGTATGCTTTACATTGGAAGATGTTATGTGTGGTGGATGCATTTGTTGGATATATTAATGGTTGTTGTACATGGGAGAGAAATAATTTTCAGATTTAAAAAAGAAGAAGATGAAGAAGAAGAAGATATTGAATTAAGGGGCTCTTGGAAGCTGTGGAAGTTTGTAAAGAAAAAATGGAAAAACTCAGGGCATTGCTGGGTTCAAATAAGTCAGTGTCGAGTGATATATTAGCGAAATCCTTTTGCTCGAAGGGGGATGTTTCTTTGGGAATGATCTTAAGGCATAAACAATTTAGTTTGATGCTAGAGATCTTTTGTATGGTTTTATTCACAGGTTTCTACTCACTCAAGAGTCTTCTTTGAAAACGATACCTTCAGCTATCTAGTTATTGGAATTATTACAAATAAGAAAATTATTCAAGAATGAATTGTACCTATTGTTAAGCAGAATTCCATGCGTATTCGCGAGTGCCCACATCGCAACTGAAGCATTCTCGAATTTCAGAAGGCACATGTTCTTATTATTCTACTCCAAGATCAATCTTTGATTGAGAAAGCACAAAAACAATTTAAGACAATTTTCTCGATTTATTTTATTATTGTATTTTTCCTACTTGAAGTTCTTGATTTTCGCAAACGGATCGAAGAGTTTTTTGATGACATCAAAGGAGCATGAATCCCTTCGAATGTTGGATATATGAAGTGTATCTATCGGTGGGTTGATTGGTGCGATTGTGTCTGCTTTAAATCTGTGCATTTTCTCAGAGACTTCGAAATAATCTTCATCAGGTGATTTTTCAGCACCTTCATTGAAGAAAATACCATCATGATGGGAGTAGTATATTTTTATGCAATTTCCGTTGAAAATGTGATCAGTAAGGTAATCTTTAGCAAGGCTAGCATGCTGTTCATTGTCATATTCAATTAAAACAGCAGCTTTAGCTCTCAAGAAGATGATTTTGTGGATATTTCCAAATGCGCTGAATAAATTGAAAATCTATATCAACGATGTCTTCGCTGGTTCGAATCGATTTGCGTAGATTACTTTAGATTTCTTAGTAGCTGGGAAACAGAAAAAAGGTTAAAAATAGGGAAATATTTTGTTTTTCAAATACCTTTAGCATACTAAGGATGAAGAAACTCAAGAGGATTTGTAGTTTCATCTACGTTGGAATATATCTCATCGTCATTTTATGGCTACTACTGCTGCTGCTGCTACTGCTGCTAGAATGTTTGAAGATTGTTTGGGGCTGAAGAAGTAAGCTGACGGTGAATTAATGTTGTTGGATTTGGGAGGCTAGAAAAGAATGTATTACTACTTTCACTGATAAATAATGGAGCTGTCTGAAATGGCACCAAGGGCTGTTGTTGTTGTTAATGCATCGATTGATCTTGTAAACTAGAATACTACTAAGGAGTTTAAGTTGCAAAGGGAACTGTTTGCTTAGCTTCAATTGATCTATCAACTTTAGAGTAGATTGACTGCTCTAGATTTAGTTCCTCTAAACTGTTCAGCAAACTCTCGTAGTTTTGAGATGGATTATTAGAATCCTTGCTATTGCTGTTGCTGTTGCTGTTGTTATTATTGTTACGATTCTGATTATTATTTCCAAGAGAATTAGAATCATCTGTCTTGAATTCTTCATCTGCTTCGTTCCCTGAACCATGCAAAATAGACGAGAGCCCTTTGAGTTTCTAACTTTGAGCTGAGGAAGAAGAAGAGGAAGTGCTGCTAGTTGATTTCAAAGGATCTTTCTGATTACCCCATGATTGAACCATCTGGTGCTGTTTTTAGAGTTATTATTGTTGCTGGAGTTAGAACTAGTTTTATTAGTATTTTTACTAGCTTGAAGTCATGTAATCCTGTGAAAATACTTGCTGTTAGTAGTTTTATCTTACAGATTGATTTGAAGAGTCAGAACCATACGTAAGATTGCTGTTGTTAAGGAGCTAGACAGGAGGAATTAATGGAAATAAAGATGGTTAAGGATAAGGGAAATTATTTGAAGGAGAAGATGATTGTTGCTGATAACTTAGCTGCTAATATTACTGCTTTGGCTGTTGCTGTTGAACAGCATTTGAGTTACCACTCCCTGTTGTGGACACACCGGAATATGCATTTCCATCACTAGCAATACCTCTACTACTGCCAGTGCTCGTTACCATTCCAGTTTATTACTTGGAGGTGTCATTGACCTGCGCCTCGCTGCTGGAATCTGCCGAATCAGTTTTCTCCTCGAAAATCGAATTGACTATCATGTCCGTATCCAAATTGATTTATTTCTCGATAATTCGCTGCTTCAGAATAGTGTAGTCTAATATTATAAAAAACAAAACACATGAATAAATCTATCTAATAGTGTAATTCTATGGTTTTGGTTCATCTTTCCCAAAAATAAAAAGGAATTAAACTTGATGAGAGTTAACAATTAATTCTACAACCTTCAGTAAGGTGATTAATTAGTGTATAGATTGTCAAGTCAAGATAATCAAATTAATGATGCCATTTTATCGAAACTCTAAAGTCAAGGATCCCACCACTGTAAATGACATAAATTGCATGAAACTAATGGGGGGAAGGGGGAGTTACTTTAGATTGCATTCTCGAAAACAGCACATCACATTGGAAAAGCATTTAAACCTTTAAACTTTTTTTTAAACCAAATTGTTTTTTCTCTTTTCGAATACTCATCCTTTATGCTTACCCATTTTGTTTTATTTCCAATGATATTCACTCCTTGCAATTAAAAATATCATTGTAATTAATATGCTTTGCTTATTCTTTAAGCATTTCACTTTAGTATTAGGTACTAAGTGAACTAGATTTCATTTAAATCTAGTTATTTAAAAATTAACCCATTTTTTGATTTATCTGCTAGTTAAATTAGTGCATTAATTCTTTCGTTTGGGATAAGCTATGTGTTTTGTTTGTGAGTTAGGTGTGTACCTATGCCAGCTGGATTTTTGTCTTGAAAATCGATGCGCTGCTTATTTGAAACCAAGACATTAATGCGTGTGCCGTCGCTGAGAATCTAAGAGTTGTTGAGATATTTTCTAGCAGCACGGGCGTTCTCGATAGTGTCCATTTCGACGAATGTTGCTTGTGGATCTGTTGTCTTGAAGATTAGGATCTAAGTTTAACAAAATGATAGGAAAAATGAGAAGATTGAAGATAATTTAGATCAAGAATTATTAGGAATCATACATAAACTATCACAATTCAGACTAATTCTGCTTGCTTACACGCTAGACTTCACCATATTTCGAAAACGCAGCATAGATATCACTGTGTTGAAGTGTCCTGTTGATTATACTGCTCTAAATTGTCACCAGCAAGACTCTAGTTTCACGAGGATTGCGGGACTTACCGCTAGATGGTTGTTTAAGCTAAGGTGGTTATTCTTCAACAACATAGTCGTTGTCTTTTGTGTCCATTGAAGATCAATGTCAAGGGAGAACGAGAGAGAGAGAGATAGAGTGTGTGTGAGATAAAGAAATCAAAAAGAAATAGAAAATATTGTAATTAATAATGCTGCCTAATTATTACTTCGTTTTTGGCAATCTTTTTTTAAGAAAATCAAAGTGTCTCAATAAACATAATTGAAATCTTATTGTCTTTCTTTTTAGAGAGAGGATAGGTTTAATAAGAAACAAATAGAGCAATTGGTGCCTCAAAATGAGACTACTAAGACTTTCAGAACACATTATTGAACCTGCTTCAAATAGCGTTCATTATTGGGTAAATATTTTGTTGCTAATAGTTTGAAAAAAACAAATGTTTTCTTTCTTCATGCTGTGCGTAGAATTAATGGAACCGAAATGTTATCTTTTGTGTGTGTGTGTGCATCTTTCAACAAATAAATAAATTAACATAATTTTGGTAATGTCTTTGATTTTTAGACGGCAAGTGAATCTTTCCATTTCCTTAAATCCGCAATAAACAACAATCTTGCTAACGGCAAAATCATTTTAGCTTCCTACATTCATATGTCATAATGTATAACATTGAACGAATAAGCCTATTAAAAATAGCTTTAGCGACCATTTGGGCCATTCTCATTTTGAGGTATGTTTTAGCGATTTTTAAGAAATCTTATTATTTCAAACAAAGTTTAAGATAAAAACAGGAATAATATTTAATTCAATTAGTTTATTTCTTTAGAAAATCCTTTGGTCACCGTTAGATGCAGAAACTGAAATTAGCAAGATCAGTTTAATTAAATACACAGTTTGAACTAAAATTAAGGGAATACTTACTTAAACAAAAGATAGGGATATTTCTTTGTTCATGGGAGACATATTACTAAGTTTGATTTTATCTTATAAAACTATGATTTTATGGGACCTTTTGATTTACAATCAATTCTTGTAACATTTTATTCAACTCCATTGACTGATTGCTTGCTAACATAATGCAAATCTTATTAATTAGGTCAGTTTTTATTACAAAAGTATCAAATTAATAATAACTTCTTCTTCTTTTTGGGCTTTGAGACTAATTAATAATAATTTATTAATGTGTAAGCTCTAAAAATAATTGTGTCCTTGTTTTCATTCATGCCTCTGTTTTTAAGGCTTCTTGTAAACTGACCACTAGCACTGTTTAGTAACATTATTTCGTGATATTATCTAGCTTATCTTAAACGATTGGAAAAAATAAAACGAATTATTTCAGTTTTTTTCTCTTGTAAAAAAAAATTATTTTTTTAAATGAAAGTTATTTGGAGTAAGGTACCCAAGAACACCACAGTTTTTCAAGAGAAACTAGCAGATCTACGTAAGCTAAGTTGTTCTTGAAATTATGAGCACTGACTTTGGGAGGATTTTTAGACCTTAAAGGATGTTAGTTTGAGTTGTGTTGAGAATTCTAATAGATTTGAGAGAATATTTGACTACAAAGTCAATACTGGAATTAAATAAGAGTAAGTGATATTCAGGATGGGCGAACAATTCAAAAAATGTGAGGCAAATAGAAGAAAATAATAAGATTGTATTTTTATCACTCAAGAGAGAGAGTTTTGAAAAACTTAAATTCGTACTATTTAGTGGATGGAGGAGTACCTGGGGAGAGGGAGTGAAGGGGAATTTGGAAAGATAAAACAGACTGCTTGAGAACACTGTGGAAAAGAGAGGAGATCTAGGAGAAAAAGAAAGAACACAGAAAGAGAAAGACAAAGAGAAATAGTGTCTGTCTGTCTGTGTGATTTAATCAACTATTAAAGTGTACCTCTACACCTTTTTATTATTGTTTAGTAAGTTTAACACTCTAGAGGGATGATACCTAGCAAGCAACCTGGAAATAGCGAGGAAGGAGAACGCTATATGAACAGCTCTATGCGAATAGATAACAACAATAAGAAAGATACTTTTAGTGTGAGAGTACGAAAGTAAAACACTTTACTGCAGAAATAATCCAGCTAAGACTAAGCATCTCCGATGAATTACCAGGGAATAGGTTCTTAGTAGTAGTAGCTCAACAAGAGTGATGGTATCGAAGAAAACGAAGAAGATGATTGGAACGAAGAGCAGAATGAGAAGCTCAATTAGATTGTCTCCAGAATGAAGAAAATGAAAGAAGAAAAGAGAGTGAAGGATCTCATTCTTAATTTACCTTCAAGGATGCTGAAAAAACTCGATAAGAATAAATTCTAACTCCTCAACGATAGGAGCTACTACTATGATGAGAACACGTATATCCCTATGATTCAAGAGTTCGAGGAGCAAGAAAAAGCGAAATTAAATACCTTTCTTGCAGTGAACCCCGTTAACAATAATAATAAAGGCAACAACGATCTCAACAGCAACGACAATGATCGCTCACCTATTGACGATAGCAATCCGGTTTATAAAATGAAAGTCCCTAAACTGCTTCACGACAATATTCTCCACAGTGCGCCAATCGAAAGCATTTCGAATAATCTCAATAGCAGTACTGTCAACAATACTCTTCACCCGAATATCAATGACCATCGAGGGAGCTTAAAGGAGGAAACGAGTAATTTCCAACAAAAATTACCTCCTTTGATTTCAACTGGAAATGTATCTAGGGTAATATATGGTTAGAATGCAATTTCAGCTGCAGATGATGCTTCGAAGAAATACATAACAATGACTAGTATCAACAGCTAATAGCAGCCCGATTTGACGAGTAACAATTATGAGACGATTGGATAGCTAAGTAAGAAAGCAATGTCTCCTAGCAGCACATACAACAACAAAAACAACTAAATAAATCCAAACTTTAACGTAAATAAGCGTTCTAAAAGGAATTGGTTTACGAGTGCTAGGATTGTGTTCAACTAAAAGACTAAGATCCTCTGCAGAAGACTCGAGAAAACATTTGATAAAATGCCTGTTTTGCACCCGTCTAGTCCAGCAAAATTCACTTGGGATTTCATCAACGTTGCAACGATCATGATCAGCATGTTCTACCTACCAATAACGATTATCTTTGACTTTGCATTCTCTGCTGTATTAGCCACTCCCTTTTTACTTATCATCCCGAATGTCTTAGTCATCGATGTCTTAGTGAATCTCAACACAGGGTACTTCGAGAAAGGCTAAGTTGTCAAAAGCAGAATGCGTATAGCCAAAAACTACGCAAACAAGAACTTAGTCACGGATATTGTTTCTGTTATGCCATTTATCTTCGCACTCTACGCAGATACTGTGTACCACTCAGGGGAGGCAGATGCTGATTCATAAAACTATCTTTCGTCATTTTCATCGACTAGCACTATGAATATCTTGAAACTACTGTTTTTCTTGAAGATAAGAGCATTCAGCTAGATTCTCAAGCGTATTGAAGAGAGGTTTACATTATCACAACAGCTCACTAATCTGCTTTAGTTAATGAAGCTACTCGTGACAATTGTGATGATTAACCATCTCTTCGCCTGCATATGGGTGTTCACTGCTAAACTCGAGCATGAAGCAGATTACCAGAAAACATGGATGACTCACATAGATATTAAGAATGAATCTTGGGGGAATAAATACCTGAATGCATATTACTTCACAACTGTGACTATGATCACCGTTGGATATGGCGATATTCTCCCTATGAACGACGTTGAAATGGTTCTCTGCGTGATTACAATGATGCTCGCTTGCTGTGTGTTCGGCTACACATTGAATGAAGTCGGCGCGATATTCTCGTCGTTCTTCAAAATCGGGAACGAAATCAAAACAAAAATATCCATCATTTAGCGGTTCATGAGTAAAAAGGGGATCAACTAGAAGCTGCAGTATTAAATCAGGGAATACCTAGAGTACTACTGGAGGGAATCTGCAGAGATGAATTCAGAGCAAGAGCAGGACATCATCGAATAATTGTCTGAATCACTCAAATCAAATTTACTTTTCGAAGCGAACAAAATCGTTCTCAAGGATTCGTCGATTTTCAAGGGCAACTTCTCCAAGCTCGTGATTGAATAAACAGTTCCTCTCATCAACGAGATCAAGTACTCCCCTGAATCTCTCATCTGTGCTAAGAATGTGCAAGACGATTAATCTATTTTTTTCATCGAAAACGGCTCAGTTGATGTGATCCTCGACGTCAAACAAAAAAACCCTAAACCACTGTATACTCTACAGAAAGGGGAGTGCTTCGGTGCTTTTACGTTCTTCACAGGGCTGCCAAGGAATACAAATATTCGATCTCGAGAGTTCACGACGATTCTGAAAATCCGCAGAAGTGATTTCATCTAACTCGTCTCGAATTACACTGAAGATCATGAAACTTTCAACGATATCAAGGATTAAATCAAATATCTTAGTGATTACACGAAAATCGGCTTGTAATGCTAAGCCTGCAAATCATCCAGACATGTCCTGTAAAACTGCTAGTATCTGCATTACGTACCGAATAAGTAAAGAGTGATCAATCGTTACAATGAGGCTATGCACCTACAGAGTTTAACGAGAGAGCCATACACTAGGCGATATCCTCTAGATTGCATTAATCCATACAAGAATTCACTGGCGATTGTACAAACAATCCAAGAATAAGCAGAAGAGTAAAGACGATTGTTTTTCAAATTAATATATTCCCAAAAATCAAATTATGTGTTGAACTTTTTTCATTTATTAATGCAGATATCAGGTGAATAACTTAGAAGACGATGGGAGTGAAGATGATGAGACTTAGTATTCCACTGGATATTACAATGTCGAAGAGGATTTGGAAGATGCTAAATAATAGAAACAATCGCTGCTTTACCCAGAATAGCAAGAACTCTTTGCAAGGGAAAACTCAGCGAATAACAACGCTAGTGGATTGCTGGAGAATGGTTAGTAGAATGCATTCAGAGGGAGTAGATCAAAATAAGGGATTACATCGAGCACTGCTGATCTCACTATGAATTGCCATGACACCATTGAAGAAGTACTCGATGAAGGTGAGACTGTACTGGAAGTAAAACGTTAATAACAATCAGCATTGCCGCTAGGATAGGCTGATTCTGGAAAACACAAGAGCTTAGCTCTTGAAAAGCTACTTTCCAGACCACCAACGAATGACTAGTCACCACACTAAGAAGCGTAGTTCATAGGGGAATAATCAAAATAGCAGCAATCATCATCAGGAAATGATGCTAAAAAGAACAACAGTAAGGCATCGCCCGCAGCGATAATTATTACAGGTGAGAAGAATAAGCCACCTTCTTAGAAATAGATTCTCAACGCAGCTGAGAACACAAAACCAGCTGAATAATCTAGAAATTCACTTCCAGCTGGATCGTTTTCATCTATTGCTCAGCTTGGCGGGTTTGCTTCAGCGATATAGAACCTTGGGGCTAAATCAGCAGCTAGGAGAGGATCAGAGTAGTTCTCACGCATAAAAAATGCTTCCAAGAGTGATAAATCTACATCGTAAAGTAGCACTCCTAACTCTAATCTCTTAGCTAGATTGCATGCGTTCGGCATGCGAAGACAAACAGGTTAGACTGAAGAAAGCATGGAATAAGCTGATAAATCCTCTGGAGTTGATTCTCGTGGGATGCTAAAAGGAGCAATGCGCAGAGTTGTAAACGCACAACGAGTATTAGACTTGTCGCAGCTCAACCCAGTCGAAAAAAAGATACAAAAGCTTCTCTTAGGTCAAGGAATAGATGATCCTGCTCTCAAGTAAACTTACCATTTATATTTCTGAATTTTTATCCCTTTTGTTGTTGAATACTTTTACCCTTTCCCAACAGACAGCGCTTGATGTACAGTCGTAAGATATCCTCTGACAAGTCAAAACCCAATAAATTTATGTCCACTGCTCTAAACAAGAACAACATCGCTGAGCCTATTTCGAATGAGACCCTGATGGTGCTAATGTAACAGCTTCTTGCGTAGACTCAGCAGAGAAATCAACTCGAAGAGAGCTTCTCTAGAGATACCTTCACTAACAACAACTACACAACCACGAAATACAAGCAGGAAGATGAAGCCTATGATATATTCCTGCATTTCGATAAGCTGAAATCCTTCACGAAGTACAACCCTAGGTTTAACTACACGAGTGTGATTTCCAGGTACAATTAGATTATCGACATCGCAAGGAAGAAATTCAAGTCGAAGAAGGAAAGGAATTCTAAAACTAAAGGGACTACGATTATGTCGAAGAGCTCAATGAAAGGAGGATTGGAAGTTCCGCAGCCGGAACCTAGAAAAATGTCGAAATTCTCACCTGGTGGAGTAGGAAATCAAAGAGGATCGTTGAAAAATGGTACTTCGATTGAAAGGTTGCCGCAATCTCAACAAATGTAATAGTTGTTGTTGTAAGAGCAGTAGCAGGAGTAGTAGTAATAATCGTAACTGTAATTGTAGTTACTCGGGAATACAAGCTTCGATAGACCAATTCTTGGTGATTTCGCGAGCTCGCAGAGAAAGGAGTTCAAAGGGTAATCATAATATTCATACAATTAGTTCATTTTGCTTGAATTGATTGATTCTTTTTGTTGTTGATTTTTTAGTGATCAGCCATCGAATTAGAGCATGCTTGGGTTGAATGAGACTATCAATCAATTAGTGAGAATACATCTACCCGAATCAAGCAGCAACATACAAGCATTCATTAGTCCTGACTCAACAGTACGAGATCCTATTGGATCGGATAATAAAATGAATCTACCTGATGAATAGTAGCAACACAATGACAGAAATGGGTAACAACAAGGTAATAATAATGTATTTTTCAACTCAAGCAACCTCAACTTTAGCTTGAATAACAACAACAACTATGGCTACTCAAACAAGCAGCAACTCAACACTTTGGGATATGACACTGATCCATAAAATAACTATAATTTCAAGAATACCCAAAGCTAGCAGCAGTAAAAGCGATAACAACAAGATTATTATCAGCCATAGGAAGACTCTGGCAATGACAGTCCAAGTCTTTCTATTCTCCCACATTATCTCAACATGAGATCTTCCAATCTATTAGAAAGGCAAATTAACGATAGCTGAGAGGAAGAAAGGCAAGCAGACAAACTCTGAAAGAAGTTAAATCAACTCTTTTTAGCGCTTCAACATTCAAAAACAAATGATAAATATATCCATGTCATATTCTATTGTCACTTCAATTCATAGGAATGACAACTATTTCCTTCAACTGAATGGTTCTTGTGTTCCGTAGTGTGTCTTTCAATCTTTTTTCCTTGATATTCCTAAAAATCTGATAAACTGACAACTCTTGAAGGTGTTTTTACATGTTATTGTTGCTTTTCACAAAAATATTTTTTACTATTTAGTGTTTGTCGATTTTTGATTGGCTTCGCTGAGGAGTCTGGTTGAAAAAAATTAATTAAATTGTTTTTTGGCTCCTTTGCAGTTCTAGTTCCAGAAATCAGTTTTTTAAATGAAAATAAATCAAATTAATTGCTTTTGAGAGGAATAATTTCC
>Ga0302271_10002700_pt1 | contig 15720 bp, 6 predicted proteins | sample III_Bog_N1_1_FD_198767 | JGI IMG/M metagenome (GOLD analysis project Ga0302271, IMG submission 198767) | Peat permafrost microbial communities from Stordalen Mire near Abisko, Sweden - III_Bog_N1_1 | ecosystem: Environmental > Terrestrial > Soil > Wetlands > Peat | place: Sweden: Abisko...
ATGGTAGTAAGTTTGATTTAAAGGCTTTTTATTTACTCTTTTTGAGTTATTTTTTAGTTCTATTTAGATATTTTTTTTCAAAATACTCCCTATAATAATATTAATTTGTATGACTATTTATCTCATAAGATAAGAGTCTGGTGTGTAATTGTTTTATCTTCTCTTCCTTGAAGGATTCTTAGTCTTGATTTGCTTAAGAAAGAAATGGTAATTAGAGATTACTAAACAAATAATTAAACATAAAAACCCTGCCTTAGAAGAAGGATATTTTTTGAAGGATCATTTTGTCTTTCAATTCAACTCTAAATTCTGCATTTAAATAGAAGTATCTTACACAATCTGTAAATGATAATGAATAAGCTTCCTCGAGTTATCAATATCTTATTTTCTAAATTGATTATCTATGAATTGGTTTTGTGAAAATCTTAATAAAAATACTCATGTTGACACAACAGATAAATTTAATCCTTAACTAGCTGTTTTTATGCTTCATATTTAAGAAATAATTTTGAGGATTTTTATCTTTTGTGGTTAAATGCCACCCACCTAGTATTAGTGATTTTAAGTAAAAAAAGCTTCCCCCTTGAATCTGAAATATTTGTTCATTGATTCACTTTATTCCCCAGAAGAAGGAAGTAGACTGAACTACTGAATAAGAATTAATTAATTTTGGACTGCGGAATGAAATAGAATGAAGATATTACTAATTTAAAATATTGTCTTTATGTTATTTATGCCCTGAAACTCGCTATTTCTAGATCTAACTTAGTAAGTTCAAAAAGTATGACTAAAGCGTACTCTCAAACATTTCTTTTTTTGCATTAAATTAATATTTTTTTTTTCTTTGAGAACAGTACTTTTAAACTAGTTTTTTAAGAGTAAACCAAGAATTCGTTTTTCGGCATCAAATTTCTTTCTGAATTATTAGATCTTTATTATTTTAAAAAAAGAAAGGAATTTGCTTTCTTCTACAGCAAACAGCATAGTATTTATGTATTTTTTTTATTTTTGGGGAGGAAAACTACTGATTTCGAATAAATGTGATAGAGACAACGATTAATCTCTGGGAGAATGATAAAAAAAGAGGGGGCGAGGAGGGATTCTAGTAGTTGCTGATATGGGAAAATAAAAGAGTTCTCGAAGTATAATTGATAGATCATTATTCCTTTTGCGAAATAAACTGTAAGGAAAATCAGGTAAGTAATAATTTTTGGGAAAACAAACAAATAATAATAATAATCAATTTATCTCCTTCTAAAAAAACTAGAGGGTAAGCGAGAAGTGTTCAAGCGAGAGCATTATTTTGAAAGATACAATCTTTAAGATAGATCCTTGCTTGGCAAAAGGGTAAGCTTTTCCTCACAAGCTGAAACATATTTTTTGGAGGTATCTGAAATGACTAAAGAATACGAGGAAGGAGAAGAATCTCCATAAGATTTTGTAGCTCTATAAAAAGAAAGAAAAAGCTCATAATCGCCGCTAAACGATGCGGAGTTAAATGAGTAATCGCCATCTCTGCATAAACCTTCGTATTTTTAGCAATCTTAAGAAAAAAATACATCTTAATCACATTAGTAATATAAAAAATCTACTCCATAGCCCTCACATACATAGTAATTTTCATATGAACCGTCACGTGTAGCTCAGCTATCATAACAATAATAATCTTAATCTTAATAAAAGAGTTCTTCTTCCTCACCAGGTTTACGTTACCGTACAAAGAAACAAATGAGAAAATTAACGAACTTTTCCTTGGAGTTTCAAGAAAAAGAAGTCAGAGAATTTTACTTTTAGCTGTTCGAGCAGTGGCCGAAAGGAATCTTCAATGCAGTGCTTGCTGTGAAAATCGCGCTTGCGGGGTGGTTCACTGTAACGGAAGCTTTGTTTTTTAAGAATGTAATCGCAACGGTATTAAGTGTTTTTGCATGTGCATTGTTACTTTTGCTCTGGAAAGTAGGCAGAAGGTATAAAAATCACTAACTTGCTGTGTTCAGAGTTGCTCACGTGCTTCTATCGTTCATAATGTATCTTGTCATCCTACAATTAACTAAAAACTTCGATGAATATGATACTTCGATAAATTCCTTAACGTCTGCTTCTAAAACTAGTCTCACAGCATTCAGTTCAATAGTCTTCAGCATTTACTAAGTAATTGCAATTTAACTGGAGGTAAAATGGTTCTTCAAGGGTATTCTATTCTTTTTTATCATCCTTTAAAACGTGATATCTCTCATGGAGTTTGATTTGTTTTCTTGGTTTTATGGCTTGATTGCATTTACTTTGTTCCTGATCATTCTCTACAAGCATGAGGTAGCCAAGAAAAAGAGTGGATTTCGATTTTACGGAATCGCTGAAGATTTTGATTCACTCAAGACACTAATAAATGATATTCTACCCATGTAGATTTTTATCGTTTAGCGAAGTCAAGGAGCAGCGCATTCTTAGACATCTGTGAATCAGCTATCACTTTTTAAGAAGCAAAGAGAGAATAATAAGAAATTCAAGAAGCAAGCAGAGATTTCTCCCTATTTGAAGAACACATTTATTTCAAATATGCCTGGTGCTTTGTAAGCTGCAGATCCAAAAGAAAATAAAGTAAGCTAGTTCGATTAAAGCTATTAACGGCACGATACGGATTCTCCGCTGATAAAATCTACTAGAAAATACGGGGACAATAAGGAAATTAATGCGAAGTTGTAGATTGCATTTGCAAATAAACTGATGCTCAAAGATTTTGGAACTGATGAAAGTACAGATATTATGTCCTAGCTGGGGAATATTCATCTCCCTGAGATGAACAGAGGTTTGAATTAGTAGACTGCATTGAATGGATAGATTCAAAGACAGGGAGATACTAATCTTCTTGATTTGCTCAAGTCAAAGTTTTGCAGATCCACTCAAGATTCTGAAATGAAGCCACTGTATCTTAACCCCAACCCTTCAACGCCTACCTTGCAGTTTTAGAATACCGAACAAGCAGAAAAATAATTGCAATCTCAATAACTCAATAAACCTAAATACCCCTTTAATTCTCCTGGTAAACTTCTAGGAATCTAATTATCTCCACTTTATCGTCACAGAAAAAACATGAATTATTAAATATCTTGTGATAGAATCGATTCTCCGAACGACACAGAATCTAAAAGCAGAGCTGATTCACCGATTATTTTTTCCAGAGTTCAAAATCAATTCACGTCATTACTTTCTAATAATCTTCTTTCTGAAGTTGGTACGCCAATAAACACATGTTCCCATCATTTACCACCTTCTCAACCTGCAATACAAATACATCCTCCTGTGCAGTCAAATTTTCATCTCGATACTGCTCAAAATTTTGAATAAGTACCAACTAGCTAGCTCCTCAAATCGAATCTCTTAATTGCATCGACTCCGCAGTTTTCTAAGATTGCACAAATCGAATAACAGACCTCACAAGAATAAAAACAAAATACTCAAAACTACAATTATGCACAGAGTAATGTCAGAAACATGGAAGAATATCTGAATTGTGTGCACAACGCTCACAACAACAGCAACAGCAAGAAAGGTGAAAACGATTCTTAAGAAAAAAATTACGATATCCGACTCGTTGAATGCCGATGGGAGGGGTAAAAATCAATCATGGTGATTATGAACAACATTAACGAACGATTAATGCGGCAGCGGCTACTTTAAATCGAAAAATACAAGGATTCTGTGATCGACACAATCAGCCATAATTTGAAGACGCCGTTAAATTGCATGTTGGCTCCATTAGAATGTGTGAAAACGTAACTCGAAAGTTAAATTAAAATTGAAAAATCAGAAGATCAAAAGGAATTATTTGCAACAGAGAGCTTGAAGCATGTAGGCATGGCAATTAATAACTGCTAGTTGCTGCTATCTATGATAAATGATCTAATCGATTACAGCTAAATTATCAAAGGAGATTGTAGTTTTAGACTTGAAATAGCGCATTTCAAATTGAGTTCTGTTGTGAAAGCGTTGAGAATGCTATTTGAAGATTAAATGCAAAGTAAAAAGATAGAGTTTGTCATAACATCTCTGGTTCCATTAGGTGAAATAATTCTTTTTCATGATGAGCGACGTCTTCTGTAGATTTTAGTTAATCTCATCAGTAATTCGTTGAAGTACACATTCAAAGGCAAAATAGAACTTATTATCGATAATCCAAGTAAAGAATTCGCTGCTTTGCCCATGTATTCCCTTTCTAATAGCCCAACAACTTCGAAATTCAAGAATAAAATTAAAAGATTACCAATTTAATCTGAAAATCTCCTTCGTTTCATTCTGATCGACACTGGAATTGGAATGTCTACGTAAAACTTACATCATCTCAAGGACCTACTTTTTAAGAAGAAACACTTAGTCAGTAACTCAAGGAGTTCAGGATTAGGCTTGACAATGTGTTTTACTCTGATTGAATAGGTAGGATATCAAGGTATTTCTCCGGAGATACAATCGTAGGAAGATGTTGGAACAAGATTTAGTTTCACGATCCAGTAGATTTACAAACTCAGCAACCCCAAAATGGATCAACTGATAAGACCTCCTTTGTCTTAATAAGTGCTTGATAAAAAAGTTCTACCACCTCATCTTCTCTCTGGTTCGGTGATAGGAACAAATTCTCCTGTCTGCTAGGAATACCAATCATCGAGTATTTTAGGTAGCAAATAAGATAGTTTTGAATTGCCTAAAATCAATCAGCCTCATCAGAACCATCAACATCCTTCTACGATACTCAGTTAATATAACTTTAGTCATCTACACACGAAGAGCACATTGGAGCATACTCTCAGAAAAGAATCTTCTTTAGAACACAATAGCAACAACATCAATATGAACAGCAGCCTTTCGAAATAACTTGAAAAACAAATCCACAGTAATCCTAAAGATCATCCGGAGTGCTATACATTATCTAAAGATATATAAAATAATGATAAAAATGAGCATATCCTTGAATCAAGTTGCTCAGAAGAAGAAAAAAAAGATACAAATCTTAAAAATATTCAGTAGCAGCCATAGCAATATCTGCTAGTTTAACCAACAGTCATAAATCTTAAATCCTGTGGAACTTTATATTCATCTTAGATAAATAATAAAGACCAGAAAAGCCTCCTGTAAGTTGGATAGAATTGCTCGAGTAATTAAGGAACTGATCGAGAAATTCCTTCTTCACGAAAAAACAGCTCACAATATTTTGCTAAAAAATCGATTTAATTGTAATAACAGTCAATAATATTTTCCCCTTCAGCACGATCTGATTTATCAAGAGATCCAGCGTCTTTTTACTCTAGTATTGCACAAAGACATACGATTCTTTTTGGTAAAGAAAGAAAGAATAGTGAAAGTGATAATCTTGATGAAAGTTCAGTAGTTAATGGTGAGGAGCTCATGCAAGATTAGCTAAAAGAAAAATGTTCCACCAAATATCCTCCACCTCTTGTTCCTCCTTTGAGTCCTTCAATTTATCGTCAGTATCGTCATCACACTGATCAAAGTTATGGGAATAGTTGTGATTGCGTATAAGAAGAAGACGATGAAATTGGTTAAAAAGAAGATAAAGAGAAAGCAATGTCTGTGTCTTTGGAAATAAGAAGAAAACCATTCATGACTTTTGGGAACAGAGATTTATTGCAAGTCGAAAGTGAATTCATGTAGCGCAGTTAAGATTACAGCAATACAGAAAGAGTCTCCGAAGAAAAGAGTCACATTACAACGTAGAAATACAATATTGTGTAGTCCGCTTCGAAAGGAAATGGCTTTACATCTCAAAAAATAACTGACTCACAGAAATCATTGAGTAAACACCAATTTGAATTCAGAAAAATTGTTGAATTTTATGAGAGAAATAATTATTTTTTGTTTTGTTTTTCCTTAAGATGGTAACCTTCGCTGGATGCTTCCTCATTTGGAGACAGAACAAAACATTGATGAGACTATCGAAATGATTCTTGCAGGGAAACATATCTTAATCGTTGACGATACGATCTACAACATTATGATGCTACGAATCTTAATACGAAACGTGAAAGATTTGAAAATCGAAGAGGCGTACAATGGCAAAGATGCACTTGAGAAGTTCTAAACACATGCGATTAGCAATGTATTTTTCGATTTCATTTTCATGGACATAGAGATGCCTATCATGGATGGGTTGGAATGCATAAAAAACATTAGAGAGTTTGAGTTAGCGAATGATCACAAACCAACAACTATCATCTCTGTGACTGCTTATGATCGAGATCTCCAAGAGGTTCTGTTAGCAGGAGCAGATGGGTTAATAGCGAAACCGATTAGGAAAGATAAGTTTCTGTAGACTTTACGATTTCTCTCAGCAAATAATCATCCGAAAAATACATCTAATATGATGCAGCCTCTTTCGCTATGATAGGAATTGAAAATGTTAAAATATATTAATAAAATAGTACATTAATTTTTTTTTTAAATTTGGAAATATTTCTTAATCCATTTTGTTGTTCAAGATCTTTTTTTGTTAAAATGTACATACACACAGTATTCTCATTACACATTTTTGAATGCTTACTAAATTAGGGGGAAGTAATTTGTATTTTCTGATATCAGATGAGGGAATTGGGTTTATCAGTTTGTAAAATTTACGAAAAACTAAATCAAAAAGAATATTCATCGTACAAAAATCCAGATATTTTTCAATGGCCGTACTTCAAATAGGGTAGATATGCTTGAAAGTCATCGAGCATGCTGCCAAGGAAGCCAACTGCGATTTTGAAAAAATCTACTTGCACTTCTAAACCGATTCAAAGAGGCATGTGATTTCATCGACTTAAAAAATGAAAGGCTGTGAAATCAACTTTCCTGATGAAGATTAGTTTATCCTAGAATCTGATGATTTCGAGAAATCAATACTTACAGTTTCCCTTTATAAATATGATGGCAACAGGGAGGATTAGTTGATTGGATTTGCTTTAGTGCTAGAGAATTATTCAAGTGCAAGAGTCTACTCAGCAACACATCCTAGTTTAATTCTTGGCACACTCACTTACTCCTTTTAAAATTCAAAAAAATATGAGAATAAATAATATCTACAATAACCTTCATCTATTAACAGCTAATCATCTTCACATCCACAACTTAAACTACCACTTGCCTAAAAGGCTATTTCGATGATCTCCTGCCCATTTGTGCCATTTCTAAAAACAAGATCTCCATAGAAATCTAAATCAAAATCTCATCATTTTTCCTTATCAAAAAGTCCAGGATAACTCTACAAACAAAACAGTTCATTATCGACAACTGTTAATTCAAGCAGGTCTCCAGGCTCAACTAGCTCAAGATACCTAAAACAAATCGCCACTCATTCTTCCCTTAACAAGACTTTTAGTCCAGTCTAGTCTTTTAATCATGCTAAAAAATTGACAATGGATAGTTAGAAAAACACCACATTTTCGTCTTTCCTTGCTGATTCGGATACGTCATCATTACCAATTGATTTTTTAAGGTAGATTACTCAACCGGTCGGTAATACTACTGTTACATCTCAATTCTCACAATTACTTAATAAAACTGTATTCGCATAAAACTTCAATAATGACAAAAATAAAGTGCTTCCTTCAAAGAATATTTTCAACAATAACAACAACAATCTCCATAGTCTAGCATCTTCCTATTCAAAATCATTCACAAAGGCAACAAATTATTAAAATGAAGACTAAAACAATAGCAACAATTTAAACGATTGCTTAGAGTTCTAAATCGATAGTGTTCAATAACCTTTTCTCCAATAATACAATGACTTTCAATTTTCCTCCAATTTCCAGTAAAAAATACAAATATTTTTAATTTGATTTACTAAAAAAATTATGATTGTTTTTTATTTGATTCTGTTAGGCTCAACTCTGCTCAAGTCTAACGAATCTGAATTACACTAAAGAGCTAATAATAACAAGAATTAATTCAAATACTTTCCTAAATTAAAACAATTACAATAATCTTCAATTATCCAAATATATTTTTCATGTTTCATAAATTCATAATCTGCAAGCTTCAAACAATTTAAAGGAAACAAATTATCTTTTCTTTTTGCATTATTCTCAGAATATAATTTAATTATTTTTGATTTTTCTATTTAATCTCCTTTAACTTCAATTAGTTTCTATCACCTTCCCTGTCTCTTAAACTTCAACAATCTCAACATTTCTATCATTAATCATCTAATTTTCACAACCTTAATCCTTAATATATCTCTCTTAAGCTAATTTATCTTTCTACTTTGAAAAACTTGAACTTCTTAACTAGTCAAAAAAAAAAACCAAAAATACCAAACTATTTTCTTAACTCTATCTATCCATCTGCCATAAGATCCCTTTGAAATCACATTTGTATGTGATTTCTGGTGTTTTATTGTTATTTAAGTTTAGTTTTTGTTGTTTATTTGATTTTCATATTTTTTCTTTCAAAAAAAAGCATTATGCTTTGTTTTAAAAATATTACAACTACAATACATATAAACGGCTAAAATGATTTTGTTTTTGACTGTCCAGGCTCACGTAGTCCCACTACACTCTCTGCTAAAATGTCGCAGAGAATATAGAGCACCTGCTGCATTTCAGTGATCAGATGAAAGCAATCAAATGGTGCGTGAAAGTATAAATATCTTTAAATAGATTTTTATTTTCAAATTGTTAATTATTCCCCTTTGTTTGGTATGTTCTTCCCTCTGTTTCAATTTTGAATTTTGGGGAGAAATAAGAGAAAGATTGAATAATTTGAATTGTTAATTATATCTATAGAAAAAATTTAAAAATTATAAAATAATAAAATATTTAATATGTAATGTAAACTGCTAAAGAAAATGAAAGGAGAAGTAAACTAGAAAAAGATGAAGATTTTAACATTTTTTGATGAAGAACAGTTTCGAATAAGTGTTAGCAGACGTGCATTTATTTTTAATTTTGTTACAATTTTGCATTTGGTGTTTAATTTTAAATCAACTCTTTATGAGTTTATCTCCATTTATTTTTCGTTTTTTTTTATTTTTATTTTAAATTTAATTTTATTCTCTTTTTAAATAATCTTATTCTTCTTTCCTTCTTTCTCATATAGTATTGAATAATTCTTTCTCTCTTTCTTATATGGGCAAATTTAAAATCATCATTCTTCTTTTAAGCTAAAGAGAAAGAACATTGACAAAACATTTAAAACATGTAAACATATAAACATGTAACAGTCAACATGACTGTGAGAAGTGTGTTGCTTCAGAAAATAACTCGTTTAGGAGTATGCTTAAAAACTTGAAGGGATAATCGAAAACTCTGACATTTTTAAGAAGGTGAAAAACTAAGTTTGGTTTGAGATATTTTCTAAGTTCTTGTTGTCATATCAATAAATTGATATTGGATACTGGTGATCCTTGTTGCCGTTGTTTTCTAAAAATGATTGAGCAAGATTGATCAAGGAAAGTGATAGAGAAACCATCAAAGAATTCTTAAAGAAGGATATTATCAAAGATTGTCTGCTGAAGAGATTGAGCTGATCGATATGGAATTCTGATTTGTGAGTTTTGCGATCCAACTAATACAAAGTATTTCGATTTATTTGAAAATAGATTCCTAAATGGGACAGTTTGGCGAGTAAAAAACTAGCTTATAGAGCAATCAGATGAGGCGACACCTATAGAGCTCTCTTGAGTTAGTCGAACTACGTGTCTCAAATTACCACTGTCCTCCATATTCTTTCAGCTTTCCTCCCTCTCACAGATTTTTCCTTCATCTTCTCCTCCTCTAAGACTCTTCTTTAGTCCCTCAAGCACTTTCCTCTCCAATCATATTCTTTCACTTTTATTTTTTATTAAAACTTTTATTGCAAGACAAGCAAAATCAAAGAGAAATTAGCTTTGAGATGTTTGTTTTTTTACTTATCGATTTAAAACATAAAATTAAACAATTTGTGGCGGCAGAATTGTATGGTTTTGGAAGCATAAAATTAATTAATATTTGCCCTATGAACTCTAAATTCTTTTTGTATGTCTTCTTCCATAGCCCCCCTTGGATGTTCTATTAAAAATATTTACAGATATTTATTGTATTTTGTCATACTTTCTTGTAAAATATTGTCTGGATTCTTTCAAATTGGTCATATTTATTTCTCGATATAAAAATACTAATGAAATTGGATTAAATTATCTTAAAAACCAACAACCCAACAATTTTAATGGTCTCATTCGACAATCTTAGCATAACGATGCTCTATATCTCCATACTGTCAACAACAAAGTGAAAATCAATTAAAAAATGATTATTCAATTGATAAGAAACTTCAAGAAATTTGAGTAAAAAATGTTTCAACTTGAATGTTGGCGATGTAATCTGAGATTCTATGAGTGAGATCTCCAGCAAGATACTTAGGATTGATTGGAATTTTATATGCCACACCTTTATATGAGAATTCTTCAATAGGACACACAATAACAGCTGTGCCTGAACCAAATGCTTCTAAAACCTAAGAAATTTAGAAAATTGTATGATTAATTTTGTAAACAATTTGTAACTCTTTTTGCATTTGTTCTTCTTACTCTGCCTTCATTAACTGCTTTAGTGACTTCATCAATTGTGACTCTTCTTTCAGTCACTTTGAACTCATTCCATTCTCTAGTTATTTCCTTTGTTTGTTTGTTAGAAGAAACCAAGAGAAATTATTTAAAATAATTGAGAAAAATGATGATTGAAAAAAAATTCTTGGAAAGATCAAATGAATTGAAAGAAAAAAATGAAGAATTTACGAGAATAGAGTCACGCATAACTCCTGGGAGAATAGTGCCTTCATCGAGATAAGGGGTAACCAATTCCTTTTCACCTTGCTCATTGATCCAGAAGAAGAAGATGTTAGAAGTACCAACCTCTAAAACACTAATCATAAATGCAAATCAGTCAACAAATTTAGCCTTAGAAGCCTTTGAAGTTTTGCATAAACAGACATGCACATTTTGTATTTATGTGTTTGTACCTGTCTTCCCACAACCATAGAACTTGATTGAATCCTTTTTTCTCAGCCTTTTAGCTCAAAGGGATTGTTGGTGCATAGTTTCCACCAACTTTGAGATTACCAGTACCACCAGGTGCAGCTCTGATTCTTTTGGTTTCAGTATATAGCCTGATTGGTTTAAAACCAGAGGGGTAGTAAGGTCCAACAGGTGAGAAGACTACGAACAGCTTTGATTTCTCTGCTGATCTGACACCAAGTTTATCCTTTTTTTAATTGAAATAATTAACAATAAGGATACGGGCTATTTTTTTGTTTTCAATAGACTTACTTCCCAAGCAATCATTGTGGGTCTGATGTACAAGGAAAATCCTCTTTGAGGAGGAATCCATTTCGATTCAAGCTTGACATAATCTTCAATACATTTGTAAAGTTCATTGCCATCAAAGTCCTAAAAACAGATTTAAATAAGAAATGTTTTTAAAAAAAATCAAATCAACAAATCCTCCATTTTATCTATCTAAAATTAACTCTTATTGCTTTCTAAAAAAGCCAATCACTACCCTCGATTAGATCTAATTAGTTAAGCAGTTGCCTTTCGCTGCTTAAAATATTGACAATTGTTTAATGTTTTTCTTATTTTATTTGAAAAATAAAACCAACCTTTGTCCAAATTAAACTAATATACTTCTCTCTCTCTTTCTATTTTAAAAATTGCTTTTATTGCTCTAGCTTACTGGAAGACTCAAAGCTTTGCAGGAGTTTTTGAATCTGAACATGTTCTGATGAACTCGGAACATTCTGATCTTTCCGTCAGTACCTTTGAAGGCCTTGGCTCCTTCGAAACATTGGAGAGCATAGTGAATCGCAGAGTTAAATGGGTGCACACTTAAATTTCTGAATTCATGGATGACTGGCTTGCTCCAGCCTAAAATAAACAAAAAAAAGGGTTTAAGGAAAGTATGAATCAACCAAAAGGAAAATCGTCAAACCTGTTTTAGTGCAATGATCAATGCAGAGCATGTGATCAGTAGAATTAGCACCAAATCGAAGCTTATCTGCGTCAAATTCAGGGAGTGGTTTTGGGTTTCTTGTTTTCTCAATGATAAGATCCTTGTGCTGTGTTAAACAAAAAAAGAATATTTAGAGATTGAAAAAGTGGTGATAAAATATAGATTATGATGAATTATCTACATAGAAAGTAGAATCAGCAGTGAGGTCAGCATCCTTGAAATAAGAAGTGGAGAATCTGTAGCGGACGAGATTCAAAAGCGTCGAAGGCTAATGATTTGAATTTGCAAGGATAAAAAATAAGTAAGAGACTACAAACAGACTGAGAGAATAATAATAAAATAAGTCATTTTTTTAACTGAAAAGATGGCAGATTTCTTGAAAGAGTGCATGTGTTGAAACGAGCGGAATCTGAAGATTGAAAAATTAGTGATTGTTTTTGTTTTTAATATTATCTTTTGTTTGAGATTCTTCCCAAAAAGATCTAAATTTACAGTGCCTTATGCATCACCTTTTCACTAATTTGGCTTAAAATGACATCTTATTCTAATCTACTTTGACAATTCAAAGTATTATACCTCCTTTAGTTTTGTTCCCCGAATTTCTAAAATTCTATGGTTTAGCTTCTGTTATTTATTTTATTTTACTTGAGTACAGACGAGAATAAATTAACATAAAAAATAAAGGAAAATTTGAGAACAAAAAAACGAAACTTTGTCATATTCATTCACGGCTTAGAAGTATTCTCAATACGGCTCATCCATTGCTTGCAATTTTACTGGAAATCAACTGCATAAAAATGCATTTCTTCTACACTGATTTCTTATTCTCCCTTTTTCAGAGAATCTCTGAGTTGCTTACTTTGAAGACTCTGAAAAGGTAACAATGAACTTGTGTTCGTTGATGTCGATCCTCCAAGTGGAAGATGAGAAGCAAATTCACTTCCTGGCCGTGTATTAAATTCACTACCTGGTCGAGAATTGAATTCATTTCCTGGAAATAATTCTTCCGATGATTTGGCTTAAATTTACTCAACTAAGGAAGGAGCTGGAGAGTATCTGGGGAGTTATACGTGCACATTAAGATCAGCACCATTTTTCGGTGCTTTCATGGGTAGAATTCTTTCATTCTAACCTTGCCGAACTCGATATTTAACAAATGTATTATTTGGATTCAAATAGTGTGTATTGTTGCTAATATTATTTTATTATGGGCTTTTTTATGAGTTTCTGATTGGAGTTTCATTTTTTCTAGCTGGAGTTTCACTGCTGTAGGCAGTAGCAATATAACTCTTCAATTAATTTACCCTTGTTTATCGAATCTATGCATCTGTTAATCTTCTCTATTGCATTCCATCTAGCATAGTTTCTATTTGATTGCTAGTATTTTTCTGTTGTTATTCCTGCTGTATTTGGCAATCTACTTGTTAGTCATTTCTTTCTATTCCTTTTTATGCATCTTTATTAATAATATTATTTTCAAAAGAAGCTTGAGTTCTTAGTTAATTTGCCTAATTTTTGAGATTCTCTGCTGTCCTTGGAGTCATTTTTATTTTCAAAGGAAGGTAGCTGCTTCTTGATGATGGTTGGATGTGTTAACTTCCATTTCTACTTTCCCTAGAAGAAGTGTAAGTATTTGGAGGATCATTATTGTTGTTGTTGTTGTTGTCTTTGGATTAATTGTATGTTAAATTGCTCAAACCATTCTATTTTTTGGTTCTAAATGATTAAGATTTTGCTAAGTTTGAAGCTTCATATATTTCATTTACTTGACTTTGCATCAGTTTACTAGATAAATCATTTCCTGTGATCAATTCAACCCTAGAATCTTCAAAGCGATTTATTACATTTTCAAACTTTAACAAAACAAATAATGCCTTTTTCAGTTTTCTCTTACTTTGACTCTTATTGTTGAGATTGCGTGTTCGAATGTTGCTACGTCCAGCTGATTTTGCCCTCAAACGATCTGTTTCTTACTGCTTTTTTCATTTATTTCAACATTTTTTCGAACTTTTTTTGAAGAAAATAAGCCTGAAACAATCAATCATACTTGTTTTAGCTGCTGAGGTTTCAACAATTATTGATCATCTAAATACAAATGAGAATTCTCAAACTAAGACAAATAAATGTTGCTCTATCTAGGCTATGAAGTGAAATTCTATCCTGTATTGTAAGCGGTTGATTACTTTAAATGGATTTATCAAACAAAAAATTCATGAGTAATAAAATTACATAATAACTGTCAAAAAAAAGAGGGAAGTTTATACTTCTGAAATCAAATTACTCTCATCTACGGGCGAACTTCGAAATGTGAATTCGGACTCAGATTGGTTGTATTGACCATTTAGCTATTATTGTTGCTTCTGGAATGCACTTAGAGCTCTTCAGAAGGACTCTTTGGATTTGAATTTCGAAGCTGCTTTTTAGAATGAAGTGGCTTTGATGGGGTTGGGTAACGTACATCGAAGTTTCCTTGGACACTACTCCCTAGTGAAAATTGGACAATGAGAAAATGAAAAGGATGCTTTAGGTTACTCATTTAGAAGGTGATCTAATTTTTCATAGGGACAAGGAGTCCCGAGTCAATGAACGAATAAAGAAATAAAGAGAGTAAATACTGAGATGTTTGTTGCAGAGAAATAGCAATAAATTAAGTGAATATTAGTGAATAGGTTTCTCCAAAATTATTTTTTGCCTTTCGAACCACACAATTAATATCTGAAGAAAAAAAGACTTATTAAAAGATTCTTCTCAATTATTAAGGCTTTATTACTTCTTGACTAGCCTAATAAGTTATATTCAAACAGTAAAAAAATAATTTAATAGCCATTTTGTTATGTTATTTTTTAGGTGAATAAAAAAATATTTTTATTTGAATTTATTTCCTTGTTATTTTTCAGTAAGAAAAAAGAAATAATCATTATTTTTTCCTGTAAAGAGAAGATTTCAAAATGAGAAATAATAAATGATTATTCGAAGAGCTGTATTTTAAAATACAAACTAGATCGAACAAACTATATGATCAAGCCCTCTGGAAATGACAGATTTGATAAGGGGCGAAAATATAGTGAGGGTAAATAAGAAAAAGGATATACAGGGAAGGGATTCATAATTAAATTTATATAAAATTATATTGAAAAATAAAAGAACAAGAAGACTTCACATCTTATCTCCAGAAAAAATGGTAATTTTGTTAGAACGGCCTTGAGCTGTGAAGGCTCTGCTGCGCTGCAAAAAAGTCCCCCCATAAGATGCCACATAAAAACCAAGTATGAGCTTGCAGCTACACGCTGTTCGCTCTGGATTGGCAACTAGCAGAGTGTAATACGTATGTGAAATAAAATACGTTAATACACTCGCGCAAAAGCACGCAGCACTCCTTCTCGCATCATTTGGCATTGCCTATTTATGCATTGAGGAGTGTCCCGTGCTGACGAATGTCTTTTTAAACAATATTAATAGCCTCCTAAGAAAGTCGCAGTTGTCTAGAAGGAAGTTATCTCATATGGCCCTCCCAACGTTGGTGCCAACGAGCTCGTATTTGGTGTCTGCCATATTATGGCCACCTGGAACGATACATTCATCCACGTTACCGATCTCTCCGGAAGAGAAACCCTCGTCAGAATTACCGGAGGTATGAAGGTCAAGGCCGACAGAGAAGAGTCATCTCCTTATGCTGGTAAGAGAGAGTGAAGGAAGACAACTCGATTAAATTGGTTATTTTGAGCTTAACATGTTCAAAAACAATTTC
>Ga0302271_10002703_pt1 | contig 15709 bp, 7 predicted proteins | sample III_Bog_N1_1_FD_198767 | JGI IMG/M metagenome (GOLD analysis project Ga0302271, IMG submission 198767) | Peat permafrost microbial communities from Stordalen Mire near Abisko, Sweden - III_Bog_N1_1 | ecosystem: Environmental > Terrestrial > Soil > Wetlands > Peat | place: Sweden: Abisko...
CATTTCGGAGCAACCGAGTGGAAGTTAATTCAGAAAAGAAAGAGAGTGATTGCGAGCGAATTATATGTACCTACAGATAATACAATAAACTCATGCACATGGGATAATAACATATCTAGTGAATTGTGGCGGGAGATGACAAACTGATAATCTCTTTGGATTTTCAAACTTTAAAATAAGTTTTGATCGGAGAAACAAGGTAGCTCTAAATATTCTCAAACGAAAGAAATTAGAGGAAGGGGGGGATCAGAGACAAGGGATGGCTGATACAGAATCAAAACTTGGTCTCGATCTTCAAGCAGCAATTCATCGCTTAAACCTCATTTTGTAACAACACCATTCAATCTAAAACTAGTTTGATTCAGTGGCACTTTTTCTATTATTTTCCCTTAAACCATTCTTTGTTTCTCCAACCCTTCATCATTCTTTCTAAAATTATCCTTTTTTGTCATGTTTTTTTCATTAGATCTTCCACACTAGCTCCCTTCAAAGAAGATGTCATTTATCTAAAAACATTCACAAACACATTGTGCCGCACAAAATAATTATAATCTTCAAGTAAATCTACCTGTTTTGAAGCCTAACATGCGTTGGTGTTATCCCTCTCTACATTAGAGATTCTTGAATCTGCTAAAAATGTTAAAGTCGATTTGGATCTAGCAATGCTCAAGATGATTGCGTTTGCCAATGCAAACAATTTTTTGCAGCTTGGTGTGGCACTTACAAAGCACTTACTATTAAGGTTATCTGGGGGATCACAGAGACTAGCATGGAATGTAGAAAGCTCAAGAGGAGATTTAGGAAAATCACAAAAGAGAATTGTTTTTAAGGAGCAGATAAATTAGATTCCTTTTTGTTAGAATTAGCTAAGTAAATAGGATATTCTTGAAATTGCTAATCAAAGTAAACAGCGAAGAGACACATTGCTGATGGTTATGGTATTTAGATTGCATATTCTAGAGAAAATACTAGTTGGATAGGATTCTGAGAAGTAAGCACAGGCAAAACAATTGGAAAATGCAGAAGAAGAAGAAGAAGAAGAATCAGGGGATAAATTGTGTCAAAACAAGAAATAGAATTACCTTAATAACAATGGAAATCTCTAAAATAATGCATTTATGGAAGAATTAACAATAGTTGAGGCTGTAGTTGAAGACAATGATAGGATGTTTAGCGAGGTGGTTCAAGTTAGACATAGGATGCTTTTAAGAAAATTTGAAGGAATTGAGGTGGGGTAGTCAAATGGAACCTTAATAACTCAGGAAATTGTAATGTTCCTTAAGAATTTGATGCAGAATGATCGGATTGAAATGAGTATTATGACATCTATTCTTTAGGGTTACTTTATTCCAGTGGATAGCAATGGCTAATATTCTGAAATATCTTCAATTTAAGAATATTCACAAAAGAAGTAGCTATGGGATAAGCATTCGATTATCTCAAGTGCATACTCATCTGCTGTAGTAGGAATAACAATTCACAAAGCTGTGTTAATTGTGTAGGTGATTGCCTTACATTTTGACTAGCCATGTTTGATTTTCAAAGCTGCTGAGTCTTTAAGATAAAAGTTAAGAAATAGTTGTAATAAAAGCAGCACGAACTTATTCTAAGATTACACTGCAGAGAGGAATAATGTAAATGCAATGGATAAGTCTGAAAAGAAGGATAAATAAAGCTAAGAGAAATAATCAAAAACTAAGTTACCTGAAGAGCAATTCTAAACTGAGTAAGATGATGATGAAGAGGTTTTTGAAAGGACTTAGAGGACTAGATCGTTGATATTTGTATTAGCAGCTGTGAGAGAATAGAAGCTAAGGTTATTCAAAATGACAAATATGGCTGATTATTAGGAGGGAAACAATCAACAAAATAATAGGTAATATGAACATGAGGATGATGGTGATTGCACAATCTCAGGGCAACCATTGAGAAGTCAATAAAACAGGCATAACTATTGCTCAAATGAAGCTGATAATGAAACGAGAAATTTCAGCAGCTAAGAATACGATAAGATATTGAGGATGTCTTAATTTAAAGAAACTACATCTACAGCAGCTACAATATCTTTGTGGGAGGCATATGAATAACTGGAGGATGTCTTCGCTGGGTTCATAGGTGATTCAGGAGAAATCTCTATTTCAGAGTGTTTATTTCAAGAAATTCAAGAAATCAAACATTGCTACATCGATCCAAAACTTAACTTAATCAGAGAAACAACAAACAACCAAGACAACTCCAACTCTAGCAATAACTTCTCATTAGTTCATTCATTTTGGCATGAAAAAGACTAAGAGCTCCTCGTGCTGCTCTTAATCTAGAATGTTATTTTACAGAGCGTGTCGTATTTAAGCTCGATCGAGAGAAACAAAGTGAAAATCAATAATTTATTGAGTCTCCTGTTATTTTACAGATCTATGGTGAATAGCTAGGAATCATTTGAATTTTATTATTCTGCGAGAAGACCATCACGACCTTGGGGATGCAGAGGATATTCCGGATACAGCATTCAATTTATAGCCTTAGCTGGAGATTTCATAAGAGAGATACTCCCTAAGAATAAGAAATACAAACTATCCAAGAAGAATAACAGCAAATAACAAAAATAAACTCTGAATACAAGACCTTCTGTGAGATAAAGCAAGAGTGTTCATCCAAGATAACACGAGTAATTGTCATAGTCATAATCTTAGCCATCGGGTAATTGTGGCGATCAATACGTGAATCTAAGCTAATCCTTGAGAAAAGAGAGGATCTTAAAGGAAAGCTAAGAATTGAATCCGTAAATTCTGGAATGGATAAATGAATATGTGAAAGTAATTGCATAGGAAGAACTGCAATAACATTCGATTGGTTAAGATTTACTGGATGTTTTACTTAGTGCGTTGTCCCTTGCTGAGATGGATGTGAGAGTCATCGTAGATGCGATATTTATGCAGTTTTATAAGACAAATACGATTGAAATGACTTAAGTACTTCCTTTTCTTGAAAAAGAATAATAGCAGTTTCTAGCTCTCTTTCGATACTAAGCTCTTTCATCTGTCTCAGCAAAAGCAATTGAGTTGCTTGAGGAATACACTGAGGCATAATCATTCTCTTTATCCTTGCGAGCAATCTAGACATTAGCAGCGATGACATCAATGATATTGTCTTCAATCAAGAAATCGTTCCCATTGGGGTTAACAAATCAAAGTAACTTTGTTTCTCTCACATTAATTCTGATGTTTTGTACTAATTTAAGCTTTTGCTTTTACCAAAACAGAGTAATAACATCAAGCAAGATGGCCATTGCGAGTATCTGCTGATTCATTTCTAGCTAATCTCACCGATTTAGCATCTCGATGCAAGATTATCAAGACATGCTTACTTCGACACCCCCCATAAACTCCCGAGTACAATACAAATGACAGCAGCTTCAATTCAGCCAGTAGTGGATTTCTACAGTCAACTTGTAATGCTGCATGCAGGCTATTGATTATGAACAAGGATAAAACTCAAAGAGGTGCAAATGATAATTCGTTGAGTAGTAACAACAGCACTCGCAGAATGGAAATCAAAGGATTGCTGGAAGATGTTGCTGATACCTTCGGTGAAGCAGTGAGCTTAAGCAAAGGCGATGTTGGAATGCAAATGAAACACTTACTAGCTTATGTAGAGTTTGCTGATTTCTGCATTGCTGAGATTGCTTAAGAAGTACGAATAGAAGACACTAAAGAAGATAAAGACAATCATAACTCCAGCAAGATCTGGTATTCTTCGGAAATTACAACTGAAGTAAGATCGGTTATCCTGCAGAGTTTTTAGTAGTTCTACACCTTGAAAGCACCAATCGATCTATCTGACGATAAGGCGTACAATGATCTGCTACTTCAAATTCTCCTTAAAGTTGGGTAGATCCTCAAGGCAAGAGCACCAACTTCATCTAGACCTCCTTCCTCTAACATTAAAGAATCTTCTTCACCTATGAACCAGTCGATACTAAAGCATTTCATTCACAGCTCGTAATCAATTTCACAGCATCTCTCAGTTCGCATGAATGTTATCAATAAAGTCCTAACGTTAATCACTCAAAGCCAAATGCTAGAAGGACTCGCTGCACAGGATAAATAAATCGAAGGGGTCTAGAAATATAATACAATTCTTACACAACTTAATGAACTCTATGAAGATACTAATTTCTTCATCAAAATGGTCTTTCCAGATTTAGATTTACAGGATTAAGGGGATCTAGGAGGATTGGAGTTGCACTCTTAGTTAGAAGTTGTCTTCAAGATTATTGAAATGTCTGAGGAGATCAAAGGAGAAAAAACATAAGAATATCATTACTCACAGCAGTATGTCTCCATAGCAGAGTTAGATCGTCTGTTACAGAGTATTACCCTGAGTTTACAGCTCAGCTCATTCTATGAAACACCCTTGCTGTCTGCAAATCTGCAGCTAGTTAAATTGATTTGTTTAATAGGCTCAGAATAGGCAGAGAAGAATAATCAAATCGAGAAGATGATTGCAATTGAGGAATACATCTGCTGCTTGAGATAGATCGGATTAAAAAGACAAGCATGCAAGGTTTCAAAGAGATCGAAGGACCTAAATAAGGTGAACTTAAGGGAGGAGGAAGAAGAAGAGAGTAAAAACGATTCTGAATGTTACGACGAGAGAAACATTTATGAAGTGTAGCAACAGCTGCAACAAACATGCACGTTGAAGTTACTTAGAATCTCAAACAGAATTGGAGATACCTCTTAACAGCTTACATTGCAGCAACAAGAACAGCATTACACTGGACTCGCATCTGATTGTGATTCAATTATCTTGTAGATTAGTAAGTATAATAGCACTAAGAGTTAAGAATACTATTGCTAGCATGCAAATCTCAACTCAACAAGCAATCCGAATACTAGCTCCTGTGGAATAGGCTGTCTCAAAATCATCTCAGCAAAAGCCTATCTACTTAAAATATAAATCCTTGTTTAAGACAATACCCATAGTTAAGATACTCCCAGCAAATCAAATGAGCACTTGTCACTATAAAGCAGACATCTCCTTAAAAAACTATTACAAGAACTTGTAAAACTCTTCTTCACCTCTTCTTCTTCTTCATCTTCTTCGAATCTTTCGTTATGTGCAAATTGCTGTTATGTTTGCAGGTAGCTTGTTCTTTAGATACTAACGCAACTATTTGATAGTTTCTTGAGCAGCTCTTAACTTAGCCTTGCTGAAGAATACAATAACTTAATAGCAATACTCTCCATAAGACTGCTAGCGTTTACTGATTTTATTCGCTCATTGCAACGGAATCATAGTAGGAAAAACAATGACTTGTAGGGGAGTTGTTAGCGTATTAAGAAAGCTAGTAGTAGCATAGTCTGCGCAGTGTTGAATAACATGCTCATAAACAAGAACAAGACGAATGCAAGTAGCACTAAGTAGTCAAGTCAGCAGGATAATAACCAAGTATAATCTGACGAGAATTAGGCTCTTCTTCTTGACATGATGAAATCTATTTTTCCATATCGATATCCTGACAAGAATCGAGAAAAGTAAAATGATTCCCTCAATGACTTTATTCTGCGACACCTTAGTTCAGACTCTCTCTAGAGTCAATAGTTCTTCGAATTCTCTGGAATCTACTATGAAGTCATTCATTACATTGCTGTAGATTATTATGAGCACAGAATCGACAATAACTAGAATACTCTTGAAGATAGATTAGCTCTCTTAGCATATAAGTATTTCCATGAAGAAGAAGCCAGGCAGCATTCACTACTTCGAGCAGCGATTCTCTACGATAAAAGAAAAAGTCAAGTTGATTCTAGATAAGAGGAAATCAGTGGAGATGAAGATCATAACGATTACAAAGAGAACTCAGACTCATGCAAACTAAAGACTCTTAAGATTCTCAAGAAAATGAGCTGCCATTTAGCAGAAGCTACCTAGAACATACAAGAAAAAGATCATAGCAAGGATACTTTCTAACATCCAAGCAATCTCGATGGGCAGCTTGCAGCGAGTGCAGTGACTTGTCTGCGAATAGCTTAGAAATCTCGCAGTCTGTCAAGAGAAATGTATTATTCAGACAGATAGATAAGTTCATTATGTTTCTAGATGAATCTACGATCTCAGACTGTTCTAAACAGTATTCTAACCGAATGGTGCTGTGATGATTCACCAGTTGCTGCTATGAACAACTTGTTTTAGGAGACGAAACATGAGAATAAGCAGCTCAATTCTCCTTTATTCCCTGATCCTTAGGATATTTTCTTAGATTTAGCTATTCACTTAGATTTCTGTTATGATACATCCAAAGCAGAGTAATGTTATGAAGCCATGAAGTCTAATGATTCCTCTAATTTCTCTATTCTATCATCAGATCCTACGATTTAGCTGTCAAATAAACCAAAACCTATCAGTTCTATCTCCCCTTCATCTTCTTTCTTCTTCTCAGATACTCCAAAGCTATGTTCTACAGCTAACCATTCCTCATTGAATGGCTATCACACCTTCTATGATTCTAACTCTCTTGAACAGAAAATACACTAAATTTCAACCTTTAACAGCTAAATATTAAATCACGATGTGATAATCTTGAATTACATCAACAACTACGATGGATTCCGTAATCTTAGGATATCGAAGTACAATTATTTAACAAAGAAATACTCTTCTTTCGAGCTGCACAGCATATTCTTAACGGACTCTTTCGCTGAGAGTATCTCTGAAATCCTCCGAATCATCTAACTAAACGAATTCGATCTCAAGAAAGATGAAACAAAACGCAAATCTTAAATCGATGCATCTGTCTGGTGGAAGACACGACTCCAAAACGATGCTTTGCTAGGCAAATACACCAACCAAATTGCAGCCTCACTCGACTACCTCATCGTAAGCAGTTTTCAACATGAGTTATTATTTTTTGTCAATCAAATTTATCCTCCTTTTTGGGAGAAGCAAACTCTCATTTCTTAACCCTTCTCCAATTGATATGGCACAACAAAATAGTTTATGTTTTTCGGGAGTGAATGCACAGAGCGTGAAGCCAGTCTTTACAAGGACATTCATCAAGCGGTATCCTCCACTCTAAGGTATTATTTTGATGCCACACATGATGGTAACAAAGACAAAAACTCGTAATAAGCTCATAATGCTCCTGGAGCTAAAATGACAACATCTGGTTCTTCAAATACTTCAGCTTCTCCTCCTCATCCAAATGGTGATAAGCCTATCAATATATCTATGGCGTAATCTTGCAGAGACAGCCTGGAAGAAGCCTTATTCAGTGTGCTTAAAGCACTTTGTTTTCTGAAGCACACCAGCAGCAAGCTAACTATTATATTTCAATTGCTCTGCTTGCACAATCCTCTCCTCCATGCAGTTGGACCATCAGCTTAATCGATGCTATTTCTCCAAATCAAAGAAATACATGAAAAGTTTATTAAAAATTATACCCCCGGTTCTAAATAGCCAGTACTGTTACTGTTAAGTCCAACCCTCGAGAGAATCCCCTTCGAATTCATGCGTTGTTTCACGCAGAACGCACAAGTCTTCTATCGCTTACCTTCGATTTCCTATCTGATGGAGAAGTAAATTAAATAACCATAGAAGAATGTTGTTGATTAATAAGATACATTTTGTAAGCTTAATTCCTCCAAACGATGGACGATCTTATTCCTGTTGTGAATATTTATTTATTTTGCAGCTACAAACCAAACAATGGCGTGGACTTTAGAAGCAACTACTATTTATTAAATCCTTCGGGTGATTTGAAAGACACTCAACTCGCATTTTAGGCTTAATTTCAAAGGTAACACCAACAGCAGGAGATAAGCGCAGAACATTATTACTGTTTTGGTCGTAAACCTGTTTTTCATTTCCTCATAACAATTCAACAGCACGCGCTCTTGGAACGGCATAACTGGCACTGGCACAAATGTAGATACCCTGTAAAGAGTACTCACAGACAAGGAAGTGTACACTTATATGGGTCATGGTGCTGGTGAAATATATCTGCCAGTTTCTGGGATATAACAGATACCGAGGATCAAATCGGTAGTGCTACTTTTTGGATGCTCCTCGGCTAGGCAAATCATTGAGATGTCCATCGATGGGATTAGCTATTCAGAACAAATCGGTTGCTGCATGCAGTTATTAATGAATAACTGTCCGATGATATGTGGAAGCTTATGGGATATTACCGATAGAGACACTGATAAGATGGTGTAATGTTTGATTTCTTTGCTGTAATAGAGCAAACTGCCAATTGACTATGCTACAGCAGTACTTCATGCGAGATAGTAACACATTTCATTTATTATTTCTATTACATTTTGATAATTTGTTTAATTCAACCATGTATTTATTATTCAGGGAATGCAAGATGAAATACTTGAATGGAGCTGCATTTGTCTGCTATGGCATACCAACATCCTTCTCATTCGGATGAGAGAGAGAGAGAGAAAAGAAGAATTCTATTATTATTGTTTCAATTTGTTTTTTTTATTATCATAGGAGTTTCTGTTATGGATAACTCTGCTTTTGTATGCTTCTTTGATGCTGATTAATTCATTAAGTATTTGTTTGAAGTGGTAATTCACACACATGGATGTTGAGCTCCATTGTATTCTTTCTTCATCAGTGCTTGCTTTGAGTATGCTTGGATTTAAGGAAAGAAGACTACTACGAATCAAAAAGAAAAAAAGAAATCTTAAAAATTAAGGATACTATTAAATATCTCTACTCCCACACAAACCAACTCATATCTTAAGAATAATTAAACTAACCCTTGTTGTTTCTGGAATTTCTGCCTCAAAAACAATCAAAGAGAGAGAGAGAGAACAACAATAGTCATCTTTACACGTTAGATACCTAATATCAGAATACTTTCTGTGCTTTTCCCAAACAATGCAGCCTGCTAAAAAAGACCTATTCTTCTACACCGATCGAGATAGCTTAAGCACTTTTGTGTACTTCAAACCCAAGGACGAAGCTACTAAGTATACTCGTAGAGCATACATCCCTGATTCGTTTGAGACGATCTCGAATCAGCAAGCTGAGTAATTCCGTCGATCAACGAATCTCCGATTCCTCAAATGGGCATTTTCAAATAAAGATAAAATCAGAGATGCAACGGATAAGCGTATTGTTACTAGCTAACTAATCGACAGTAACTTTGGACTTCTGAGTTGCGTCGTTGCTGGGTTTTTATCTTACAAATTTCTGCAAAGAATCGACACACCATTCTTGGAAATGATTATGGAAGATAAATTCATTTCGCTGAAAGGAATGCGGTTAGCATCGGGTGTAGCAATCACTGCATTCGGCTTGAAGTTTATGTACCATCATATCTTAGATTAGAAGTTCTTGTTTGATTTATCGCTGGAATACAAAGAGCACTTCATGCCGAAGACGATCATAGATTCAAACGTTGAGTCAACTATTTCTCAATTTCTTCCATAGGTTTGAAATACTCCAAAAGAGATGCAGCTGTGTTGTGTATGTGCCATGCTCTGAAACATGTTTTTGTTATATTTTACGTTTGAATCATTTGATTTTGATCTTTAACAAATCTCTTCATTTACAAATACAAATACAAAAAATGAGAAATACAAATATTTTTTACATTTTGATGCTCTTCTTAGAGAGGGGAAAAAAAACAAAAACAAATGATTAGCTGATGAGAAATCAATCAAGCAAAGAACAGAGAGAGAGAGAGAGGAGTATGATGCTCTCTGTGCATAAGGGGAAACACTTCCTTCATTTCACCTACTGCAGCTACTGTTGATTATTACCTCCACTGTTGTTTTTCGAATGCTTGTTAATTAACAGCGTTTGAATGTAATTATTCTCGAGCGCCACATACAACTCATTGCCAATCGCTTTTAGACCATTAATCTTGCAGGTATAATCCGACACTAGCACTGATACTTTAGTCGTCATATTATAGCTATGTATCCTAGAAACCTACTCAATCTTTGAATTCGATGCATAAATCAGTGAATCTATCCCTGGACAATACTCAAAGCATATAATATTCCATTTATTGCCTTCTTCTTGAATCATATCGACTTCTTCATACGTGTCTGATCCATCCCACACGTACAAGCATCCATCCACCGAGCAAGTCAATATAAACGGTTATTTTGCTCTTCCTCTGATGACTAAGCTGATTTAATTAATCTACTCATCATGTGCTTCTACCTTCTTCAAGAGCTGATACCCCGCTAATTCATAGAATAATACAAACTTATCGCAAGCACCTAGGAGCATATTTCCATGGATCTCCAGCGATGTCAAGATGCTCTTTTGCTATTCTAATTTCGAAATGCAAGATCCCTACTCGAAATCCCAGATGATTACATATCCATCAGTGCTGCAACTAGCAATTCTTCGTTCGTTTTAGAACACAATCCCTGTGACGGAGCTAGCATGTCCCTTAAGTGTTTGGGTCTTTTAGATTGACTGTGCATATCTCCAAATCAATATTGTACCTTCGCCATCACCAGATGCAATTACTCGATTAATCTATTAAGCTTTTATGACTGTTACTCCTTTCCTGTGTCCATCCAATTGACTAACCAATTTGAGATCGACTCTATCCCATAGTTTTACTAAGGAATCACCACCTCCACTTAGAATCCTATCTGTTCCTAGCATCTCTAAGCATTTCACACCGTTTTGATGTCCAATCAAGGATATGTTATCGTTTTCTTAGAAGGAAACACTCGACTAAGACTATTACGATAGATTGCTGTTTCGTTTCTGATTTGAACTCCCAACAATGACGGAATCCTTCTTGTTCGTTGAAGTCATGCTAGGTTAAGGTGGGTTATTTGCAGTAGTTACACTCAATTTAGGACTAGGACTGCATAATGAAGGTATGGAGTTGTATGTTGTGTTTCCTTGCTAATTAGAGTCTTATGTGTTATATTGATTAACAGCTGTATTGCTTGTTGAACCAGCAGGAAGGGGTTTATCGTTTTTTGTATTGTTGTTATTGCCAACTGTAAAGAATTAAGCTTCATTACTGTTCCCACCAGTGCCTGTGCCTTCAATTTTCTGCTCCTTGTTGTTCGTAGAGAAGTTACTTTGAAGCTAAGATGGATTATTACCATTCAAGCCTAATTCACTTACTCTCTTGATGACACTTTCACTTTTAATATTGCTAATGCTGCTCATCACGGGTTAGAGCTAAGGAGTCAAATAAGCTTCCTATTATTGTTGTTGTCTAATGCTAATCTAACTATCTCTGTTTTGAGAAGTTGATGTTCTGAGTGTCGTTGCCATTGTAGTTGTTGATCCATTGATCCCTCCAAAGATCTTCTTGGGAGTTGTGTTACTCCCTCTACCTCGTGCTACTGCAGATGGATTAGAACTGGGCTAGACTGATTAATACTACTATAACTACTGAGTTTATTACTGGAAGAACTATTACTGATGAGGATTTATTGTAAAAGTATTAGATTACTTTGCATTATTATCTTACCCTTGCTATTGTTGTTCTCCCTGCATCACAGGGCTCTTCGATCTTGTGAATGTTTGATCTCTCTCTTTTAAATCAGCTTTATCTTATTACAAGTACATCTCTTACCCAATTGAGTCCTTCTGCGGTATTGCCATGCCTTACCTCGAAGACCTATTCGAAACTGATATCTAGTTACTCGTACTTCTTCCAAAATCTTTGAAACTCTATGTTGGACTCAATTCAGGTGGTTGCTTATCAGTTGGACGAGCAAACGCAGGTAGCGGAGAGACACTCCTAGCTGTGCTAGTTTTGCTATTCGGTTTGCTAGTTTGTTGCTGATATTCCTCTTACTAGAAACCAGGCTGCGCTCCAAATGATTCTAACCTATCATGCTAATCTCGCTCTTCGGGGTATTGTTACGTTGAAACCTATTAGTATGGCTTTTAAAGCAGTCCTTGGTTCCTTTTAGGTTACTACTTGAACAATTCCGATTACAACTTAACTTGCAATAGATTGCTCTTGACATCGTACGCTTGCAACGCGGAATTCACTTGCTGCAGATATGATTTGAAATCCGATGCGAATTTAGGTGTCTCAGTGAGAATGTTTGTTTTAATCCTAGCGTTCTTCTTTAACAATAGCTGGATTGTCTTGCTGTAGACTTAAGACAGCGTAGATATCTGCAGAGAGTTTGTTTAAATATCCACAGCTTTGACTCTCTTCAACAACTGCAGCACTACTTCCTACGATATCCCTTGGTTTTATTATTATATATCACTTACCTCTGTAGCCTATCCCTATCCCTTCACTTGAATCTGCATCTTCAGCTATTCCAAGTCTGCTAATTCCCTTTCCACAATATTCTCCACCCATTGCATATCGCACTCTAAATTCGCTAGGATGGTCTGTTTAGCAGATGCTAGCTAATCGCTTAGATTCTTCGACAAGCTCTCAAACTATTATGCAATTTCTATGCCATTATTCTTCATCCCTCGCCATTACTTCACAAGTTCTCCAATGCTACTCCCTAATTAACTACTTTCTAAATAAGCATCTACGAATGTACTCACTGCCATGATCCCATGTGTCGAATGCTATCCTCTAGCGCAAGTACTGCATATTAACCCTCTCTCAATGCAATCTGCTTGTACGCAGACAAATCCAAGTTTCTAGTGATGTCTCTCACAAGAATTCTCACTCATTATTGAGATTACAGAAATAATGTCTTGTATCCCTTTCTATTTCTTCTTCTGTGTTGTGGTGGCTGTTATGTTGCTATATTTTCGATTGATTTTAATTCTCTTTAACAGATTTCTTATCATGTTAAAAAATATCAAAGAAATATGTGATTCTATTGAAAAAATTATGTTTGCGTTCATTTACCAATCCCATAACAAAAGTTGATTTTATCTGATAAAATATCCCTTTCCATCTTCACCACACGAATACATACCCAATTAACTTATTTTTCTTACACTTTTAATAATAATAATAAATAAATTCAAGAACCCTTTTATTATTATTATGGCTATTCTGTGAATCTTTCAATCTCCCTGATTAACCAACTTTACGTATTTCAAGAACAGACTCTTCTCCTCTGTATCCATAGTCTCGCACCCCTCAAAGTATTTCCAGTCGATCGAAGAATTAAAGAAGTAGTATTCAACTTCTTTCTTTGAGAGTCCCCTAAGTCTCTCTTCACTTTTGGCTTCTAACTTTGTTTTTGTTAAAGCTCCATAGAACTTTCTAACAGTTATTTAGTTGTTTTAGAATGCCTGATTGATTTTTTTCTGAATTAGACTGTATATCCATTCTGATCTGTCTTTGTGGAAATCAGAAGTCACAAGTTCAAGGACTATTTTCTTGTTCTTGCATGCGGATGTTGTGCCTTCAAATCTCTTCCAGATCTCAAAGAAAGACAACAAGTAGTTTTATACAGTTGTCATTGAGCGAGTTTCGAGAATCAACTAGCTGGCAGGGTAGGCATAGGATTTCTGTAAATACTCGCCCATAGTGATAGCTTCAACACCTACATTGCCTTTACCAGTTAATAGAATTGCTGATTATGCATTTTGCTCTTTTGAAATATTATTTTCACTCATTTAGCACTGAAAAACACGATTTGCAAGTTCAAGTCTATCAATAAGATCGATTTCCATTTAACCATCATCTCTGAGTTTCAAACCTAAGACGACTACAATAAACACGTCTGGGTTGTCTTAGCTATTATTACTTCTCTAAGGGGCTCTTTCTTTCTTAGGTGGTTCTAATGTTTTTTTGGCTGAAATGCTGCCCATTTCTTCTTCTTCTTCTCTTTTTTCCTATTATTGTTCTTATAAAATTTCTCCGATTATTTGTTTGTTGTTTTGAATTTACTATTACTCCATAATGAGTGTCTTATCTCTACTTTATGAGTGAGAAAATGTATGTGTCTCTTTCAACAGAAAATTATTTTGATCCGGTTCAAATGCTGCTTAAGTTACCAATTTCTTAAACTTTGTTTTCTAAAAAAGATTTTGATTTTCTATATCTCAAAATTAATAAAAAATCACTTAAAAAAGAATTCTTCCTATCGAAATAGATTAACATCCACCTCCCCTACTGCTAGAAAACTTAATCTCTTGAATAATCCAGCAAACCTAATTTAGAGGAATTCAAATTTTATTTTTACTGTTGATCTTATATTTCTTTGTAATTCAATAAATGAATTTTTACACAATAGGCTGCTTTTAGATATCCAAATAAATGAAATGTTGCAAGAGGGATTCAACGAAATTACCAATAAATATGTGCTTCATCTATTAATTATTTTACTCAAGCAAAAGAGTTGAATTCTTGCTAGATTTTCTCAAAGAAATATGAAATTCAGTTAACCAATATTCAACAACAAAAGGAACGTTAAATCACATTCAATCTATACAATCTCCTTACAAGTATTAAAAAAAGCTAAAAAGCAAAGTATTTATGTCTAACCTTAAGATATTAAATCTCCAATTTCTAATTGATTGAAATCAATATCGATAACAGGATCAAATAGTGGCAGTATCTTGAGGATCCCTCCTGTTCCTGAAGAATTTCCAGATTCTTTTGAAGTCGAGTTTGTTAAATTTTAAATCTCTTGTTCGAGTTCTAGGATCTTCTTTTTCTGCTGATTAAGCTAGTTATCTTTCTCAACAAGCTATCCCATCATGTTAGCACTATTGTTTCTGTTGTGGTTGTTGTTTCCAGCTGATCCTTGAAAGGAACCATTGCTATTTGAAGACAACTTATTCAATCCAAACTCACTGTTGCTTCCTAACTGAATATTCCCACTCTATTACCTCCTCCTAATCCTCCATTTGAATTATTATTAAACCAGCTTGAGGAAGATTATTCCTCAGATTCAGATGCAAAGCATGCTTACAGAGCTAATTTCATAGCAGGACCGATTTAATTGGAATCCTGCAATAATCTCTCGAATTATGAAGACAAAGGATTCGAGGAAACATTAAATAACTACAGCTATTTCAAGTTAACTAATGAGTTCGGTAAGGAAATTATATTATTATAGGACACATTGAGCACCATAAGCGAAGATAACTATGCTATCTTTGGGTCTAATGCATTTAGCTTATTCCTTGAAAGATCTAGAACTTCTAAATGAGCTAGATAATAAAGATATCCTGGAAGAACAGTTAATCCTCTACCAGATAGATCTAGTTTGATCTCATTACCACGTTTGCAATGCCACAGTAGCACTTGGATGTCACTCATATGTTATCACAAGATAAATTCGGGTGTTTTTGTCAAAATATCTTGTTAACTGTTGGGTTTAATAAATTCTTCGTTTTTTTTCTCTTTTTTTTGTTTGTCTTACTCTGATTTTAATCTGAAAGGGAAATCAAAATGTATAAATATTTATTAATCTTGTTTCTTGATTCATTTTCAGTAGAATCTTAGTTCTGTCCTTGGTATGTAAGGCTTTCTCTTTTTGAATAATCATATCTTTTTCAATTAGGTAAATGTCTTTCATGATGTTCTCAATATTTAAAATAAAAGAATGTATTTCCAAACCAGTATTACTTGATTTATATTTTTTTATTTATATGATAAATAGAAAAAAATACTGAAAGAGCGAAAGAATGAAATGGAAAATCTCTTGGATAAGTTAAAATTGTTTGGCTTATTTACTGATAAAAAACCAAAAATGTTCTTTTTTTAAGGTTTCTGAGGGGGGTTGGGGTTGGGGTTGGGGTTGGGGTTGGGGATGGGGTG
>Ga0302271_10002704_pt1 | contig 15706 bp, 12 predicted proteins | sample III_Bog_N1_1_FD_198767 | JGI IMG/M metagenome (GOLD analysis project Ga0302271, IMG submission 198767) | Peat permafrost microbial communities from Stordalen Mire near Abisko, Sweden - III_Bog_N1_1 | ecosystem: Environmental > Terrestrial > Soil > Wetlands > Peat | place: Sweden: Abisko...
CTTTTGTTTTTTGAATATTCATGTAAAGTCTTGGTTAAGAAATCTTTTCTATCTCTCTTTCTCTCCAATCTTCCTTGGGCTTACATTCTACTTGGTGTGATTTGTTGTCCTGACATTTCTTTTCTAGCAGATTGCTTGTGATAAATAAGATAGCTTCAATATTTTAATTTGCCTACTGAAGATTTATTTTGCGCCCTCTCACACACACCTACACACATGACTCTATAACAATCTTCGTTAACCCCTAATTTATTTTTATTTTCTAAAATTTCCCCTCTCTTCTTCTTGATACATTATTTTCTTTAGATAAAAAAATGAATATTTCTTTAAATAAATGACTAAATATGCAATATCTCTTGATTTTATTATTTTTCGAGATACTAAATTTGCTGATTCTGAATCATTATCTATCTTTTCTTTTGGGAAGAATCATATTCAAGAATATTTTTTATTTTAATTATTTGTTCTTAGTTTGTTTTGAATATGTAAAATAAGATGGAATTACTATTCATTAATGATAACTAAAGGATCTTAGGAAGGATGGGTAGATTATCAAGGTCTTCTTTAATTAAGAATGAATAAATTAGAGTGCTTCAGTTACCTTTAAATGGACACAAAGTTAATATTTTCTTAAAATTTGGTCTTGAAATCTTGAAATTACTCATTTTAAATAGTAATAGAAAAGATAATAAAAATGAATGAAGGTCAATTTTACGATCCTTTGATTTTTTGTTTGTCCTGATCATAAATTTTGGCGCTGCTAAATCCACAGACAACACAAACCCACATAAAAAAAAACTTAACATTTTCAATTTCATCTTTAAAATTTTTTTATTGCAAATATTTTTTTTTATTAATTTTGAGTATTTTTTTATCAAATTCTAGCTTAATCTTCTACGATCCTAATTTTATTATAATATTCATTCATTATTCTCTCCACACCTTTTTCTTTATTTCTTCTATCTTTCCTTAGTTTTTAAACCTTTGAAGACAATTACCTCATCAGCATTGCCAGTAAAATTTAACGCATTCACCTTAATTATATAAAAATATCAAAATAATCAATTTTATGAAATAACCGAAACAATTTGTCTAAATTCCTTAATTTTCATAAACAAACTTCTCAAATTTTTCCCCTTATTTTCAGTTATTTCACTTTTCTTTATCATATTAAAATTCAAAAATATTAAGAATCTTGGTTTACACTGAAAAAAATAATCCAATAAGTGTTTTTATAACTATCTTTATCCAAGGATAATCCATTTCAGTCATTTAGAAAAAGGGTTAAATAATATCTAATTGAAGCCCGAAATCACATTACACTGGGATCGCTTCTATAGCCACTATTTTACCTGAAAATAGTAATATTTATGTTTCTTTAGTCCTTTCCCCCAAAAAGTTATTAAATATCTTATTTTTCAATTCGTCTCTCATTAGAAATTACTTCTATCGCTTGATAATTTAAAGCTTGCCAATTCATCAAAAAGAACTGCAGTCATTTCTTAGGTTACTCCCTTCTTGAATTTAATGTAAAAATCTCAAAAACAACAATTTACATTTACTGAGAGTTAAAAATTAGTCCAAGCAATTCAACTCTGATTTAAGCATATTCTGCTAAAATTAATTGTATCTTCCAGCAATAAATGCTGTCCAAGAGAATTTAACCTAACCGTAATTTGTCGAAGTTTTATTCCTATTTTTTTTTTGACGTTTTGCAAAGCGTGAAAATTAAATCATTATTACAACCAGATTCTAGCTTTGTAAAAACCATAAACTCAAGCAAAAACTAATTTGGAACTACTGATTTATTTATGTGGGTATTTGTTTTGTTTCTTGAGCTTACGCTTCAAGAGCAAACAATCAACTAAATCTTATTAAAGAAAAAAGAAAGAGAAAGAAGGAAATGTAAACATCTATTAAATTAGCAAAACAATAAACTAATAAACAAACAGTAATGCTTCGATTTCTCTTTGTCTTCTTTGAACTCTTAGCGCATGTCAGTGGTTTTACAAAGCTGACAACTATTGCTCGGGGAATTCTTCCTGCTGAAGGTGCTGGAAATTTCTACCAAGATGATGATAATATTACTGAAATGTATTAGCCGACAATGGTTACGTTAGAATATGATTTTGGAGCTACTGTAACAGGATGGATTTACACAGGTGATCCCAAGCCAATGCTTGTCACTGAAAGCAAGATCGTTTTGTACTATTATGCTATTCCTTGGGATATTAAAATCCTGTTTTTTGGAGGAAACAGTACTCATCTTATTCTCAGAGAGGACTTTAATGCAGCTTCTAAATTTGCGGAATGTGCTATCCCTTATGCGTTCAACTCATTTTACCACTTCACAATCAGCTTGAGATATCAATATTCGCCAAGCAAATTCTACTACAACTGGATGGGTTTGCGGGCGCAAGATGGAACGATTGCAACATGTTCCAATTCAATCACAGTTACTACAAATATTCTTTCCTATGGTGGATTTCATTGGGCTTTTTAAGTTCGAAAACCACAAGACACCTATGCTTTTGCCACTTAGCCATTAGGTGGTATCACATTTCTAGGGGATTACTTTTTTAACTCCACTGACACAGATGTCACTAGGTTTTTGCTTAATTTTAGCCCGAATTCCTATGAGTTGTTCACTTTCTAGTTCTCCTACGAGCAGGCATTCTGCAATTGTCTTGTTGACTCTTCAATCAATAAAATACAAGGACTGTTATCCTTAACATATAAGTAATTGACAAACTACAGTGGAGGAGGGTTCTATAGATTTGGATTCACTTAGAATGAAGCGATTAGCTTTCAATCTGGGAAGTTAAGATTCGGTGTTAATACCGACAGCTACTATCGGGATGTAAATGTCACACGGTTGACTGATTTAAGAGCAACTTAATCGATATCATTGAGTTTCTGGATGAACATCGCGTCAACAGTGAATTCCTTTACGATTTTCACATATGTTACGAATTCTAAGACATTTACTCTTTCAGTTCAATTAAACTCAGTAGACTCAATGTATTATCTTCAAATCAGTGATTCCTCAACTGTAGTTTAATTGAATTTCCCAATCAGCCCAAATGTATTCACCCATTACATTCTTGGAGTGAGCATTGGTTGTGTTGACCTGTACACAAACGGGATATTTACTCTAAACTAAATTGGCACTTTTTCAACTTTTTTTCAAGCCGGAATAACAAAAAGTCAAATGACTCTTGGAGGAACGAACCTCCCAGTAGAAAGCATTGTGACACTTTCCTAATTTAGAATGTTCTCGTCGAATGCTGTTTTATCTTCTCTAGCCACTGCCAGTTCTCTAATTCCGAATTGCTAAACCTTAATTTAGAATTAAGAATCTTACTCTTGTCTCTATTGTAAAACAGGATACTTCTTAAAAACCCTGACTGACTGTGTATCAACCTGTGGTAGCTCATATACCCTTCTAAGCAATGTGAAAATGTGCGCCCCTTCTTGTCCTTACAGCTGCTCCACCTGTGATTCAGTTACTCCAACAAAATGCCTGACCTGTGCAGGAAACAGAGTATTAACAGCAACAACTGGAACTTGCTATTGCCCTGCTGGGACATTTGAAGATTACAGGAACAAGAATTGCCTTAGTAAGCTATCAAACCCTTTTTGTTATCCCTTTCCTAACGATTTTTATGCTAAATAGCGAAGAAAAAATTCACAAGAGGATTTGAATTTGGTCAATTTGAGATGGTGAAAGTGAACACAATGACAGTGCAGTTCGCAAATGAGTTTACTACACCTCCCAGTGTTGTCTTCAACGTTTTGAGCTATAGCTAAGCGATGCTTTAAACCATCCCATTATTCTACATAACAGCCTCTTCAATCACAACTACTCAGATGGTGGTCAGCTCAAACTCAGATCCAAATTATTACTTCCACATTTAATATTTTGCTTACAATACATCGAATACTCTGTACTACTCAGGAGCCTTGATGTTTAACTTGAATTAATCCTACCCTTCAGTGTATCTCCCAATGGATAAAGGCACATACACTGCAATTTCTACAGCTCTCTATAACGTGTAAGTATTTTTAGGAGGAATGGAATGCAACGCAACTGCCATAGTAAGCTACGATACCTGCCATTATGGTTGGGATTACGATAAAAACAACATTCACAGTTATGTTACTTACTACTCGAAGATCGTCACTAGGATGTATTTGTATTATGTCTTGACTCCTCTAGATGTGACATTAGTCAGATCTGCAATAGCTAATTACCCTTATTACTTCTGGGACTACAATAAATCACCTTTCGGACTTGAAAAGACTTCATTTTTTAAACCAACTTTACTCATCCCATCTACAGAATTCCGCGCAAATAATTATGAAGTGCTCGGATTGGATATGATGTATGCACTTGTTTACAATGATTTCAATATGTTGTATTTCAGTAATTTCAAGCTCTTGCCTGTGCTCTTGACATTTTACGATATAAACTATATCTATTGCAATGCAGATTACAGCATGAAAACAGATTTGCTCTATGGAATCCTCATTGAAGCAATGCTGTATTATGAAGCATTCAGTTCCTTCGCAAATTGCCAAATTATTGATTTTTTCACAATGCAATGCATGAAATGTACGAATGGTAAAAACCCAAAGATCTAATGTACCAATTGCGCAACCGGATAATTCTTTAATTCAACTGCTATCGAATGCCAATGCAGCCCTGGTTACTGGTATTTTTTTTAGAAATAACTATGAAATGCCTAAGCTAATTTTTATTATTTTTGAAATCACACATGAAAACAGGTAAGAAAGTGATGACACTTGTATTGCATGTGATGCTTCATGTGCCACATGCACATCTGCTGATGCTTGCGATACTTGTAAAGGAACTCTAGTTTAAGATATCGTGTCAACTGGATATTGTCATTGCCTCGATCTAACAAAATGGTAATCCTTATTCTCAAAGTGGCATTCATTAATTTATTGAATTTCAATAATTTTCTCTAAAATTGACTTCCTTCCGATACACCTAACAGGTTTGATTCCACTGGCGCGTGCTACTACTGCAATGATCTTTGCTTAACATGCACGAATGGAACCAGTTGCACTTCTTGCTATTCTGGAATGACATAAATACTTGGTGGATTATGTTCATGCCCTGCTCACTAATGGTAAATACGAAGATTTTAATACAATTATTACTTTCTTTATGCTTATGTTGCTTTTAGGTTCTACGCAGTTAGCCATAGTTGCTATGATTGCTATTTCTTGTGTGACTCATGCACTACTGCCAAGACGTCTAGTTCTTAGAACTGCGTGACATGTGTCGCTGAAAGAGACATAGTTGGTGGAAGTTGTGTCTGCAGCGGCTCGAATGACCTGAGAGTCTTTATGGATGATTTGAGGTGCAGCAAAGGGACAACAGCGGTGCTAGATGCAGTTTTATCAAATGATTTTTTAACCCTAAATATTGATTTTGGGACGGCTATTCAAGCTGATTCAAGTCTTCCTTCGTCCTCTGGAGCGATCTGTGGATATCTCTTCGATGCAAGTTCGATGCTAAAAATAGGCACAAACTCTAATTGCACGATATCAGGCAGTTCTATGATTGTCTCACTAGGTAACATAACAAATAAAAATAAAAGTTGTATTTATTTTATTTAAAATATTTTCCTACAAACCAATCAGGTTCCCTTGCTCGGATTCTCAGTGGAGATACTTTCGTGATGAACCCAAATGTCATTGTGTTCACTTATAATTCCTTGCAAATCACTGATTTTGGGAGATAGTATGTCACATAATCTGGGACAGTTGCTTCGTCAATTTCATTTGACTTCTCTGCATTATTTAATTATTGTGATAAAAAATAAATCAAAGTATCTTCGATTCTAGACGATGGGGGAAGAGGAATTCAATCTCTAACGTGGAGTATTGTCTCGATGACTCCAATGGACACCGTCACCTATAATATTTTGCAGTTAGCTGTCTAAGAAGCTAATGATTCCTAAAGTTAATTTGTAGATCTCGCAATGTACACTGCATCATCGAATCTCATGATTCAAATCAAAATGGATTGGACTCTATTCATCACTCAAACTGGCTCTAAGACAATGACTATAACTGTTACTAGAAAGAGAGTGTTTCGATCAAGTTACACACTGTCACAGCCATCTCCTTATTACAGGTAAAATTAATTAAAAACCTCCAACATACAAAACTCTTTTTTCTCATTTTTCACAAAAATATCAGATTCAAGGAAATGGATGTGGCTATGAATTTCCAAACTCTAACATGTCTTCCTGATGGCACTTTAGTTGAAACAACTGATTTAGTCGATGTCAAAATCACTAACGCTCTTCTTAATCTTAACGAATAGCATTCTAATTTATCTGCCAGAATCATTTCAAAAGCATTCCCCGCTTATTCTCTATATTCCGATTATCTTTACACCTTTACAGTAACTTGAAATAACATATTTTATAAATTCTAATTGTCCTGATTTTTTTATTTATAGGTGTTATTCAGTCTATCCTCCGATTCTAGTCAGTCTTCTTCATCTGTATTCACTCTGAATTATTAGCTCACAGACTTGTATGCGTTAATCACAGGTGGAAATCGATATATCAACTACAAAAAAGTATCTTCCCTTGAAAGTACTTTAATTGACTATGAAATCGATAACTCAACCAACCCTCCTTCTGGGATAACACCTGTTTGGACTTGCTAAGATATCGGTTCAGGCGATCCTTGTTTAGATTAAAATGGTGCAGTGGTGAGCTTACTTAGCAACTAGACTTCGACTATCCCTAAACAAACATTCCCTCCTTTCACCGTCGTCCGAATCGTTCTCACAGGAACAAAAGATCACACGACTGTTGCCGGGACAACAACACGAACGAAGAAAAGTTCCGTTGTAGCATTTTTCACAGAAATGGACATTCCACCTTTGGATGTTGTATTAGATGATTAAGTTGGTGCTGATTTCACCATGAACTTGAACCAAATCATTCATGTTTCTCTTAACTATGATGCATCAACAAATCCAGACAATCTTTTCTTTGCTGGAGCCATTCTATATAACAGCACGGTTGTTTAAACAATGTCATTTGAATACTCCTTCATTCGGTTCAAAGTCTGGGACTATTATTCTGGATTCAATCCTTCAGATACAGCTTTTTAAATAAGATTTTCTGCATACAACCCAGCTTATATTCTACCAAGTATCACGACGCTTTCATTCACACTCAACTTCCCTCCAAGTAGTTGCACATTTACGGCTACACCGACTTCCACTCCAGTGTATGCTCTGGAAACAGTGTTTGATATTCTAATGGACAACTGTGTTGATCTCAACACGCCAATAACCTATCAATTCTTTTATTATGATTCCCAAACAGCGTTAGATTTTGAAACACAAAACCCTCTAAAAGTCCAGAGAAAGCAGCTTAATGACAGAGGTGCTTTGAATACAATCTCCAGTGTCCTTCCTGCTGGAAATATCGTTCTAATCGCTCAGGCGATAGACAACCGAGAAGCTATTGCGAATATTACACTAACTAAAAATCTAAATACATAAGTCCTTGCTGCTGCCGATTATCTGAATTTTGTTGATAGCTTTATAACTGCTGCCTAGCTGCTTATTCCTGAACAACTAATTATTAATCTAAATCTGTTAACTGGAGATCTCCTCAATCGTGGAGTAGCGTTGCTATCAGCTAGTGATCTTTAAGCAAAGAAAATGTAAATCATCACTCTTCTTGAATCTGCTGCTTTGGCAATACTCACATCATCCTATCTAAATCAGTTAGCTTCTCAGACAATCAGTTAAATCTTGGTAACTCCAGTGACTTTGACTTAAACTGAGCAGATTTCTAAGCTTACATCACTTCAAACTAGCTTATCGACAATTTCCAGCAACTGTGCTTCTAGCCAAGCCAGTTAAGAAAAATATCAAAAATGCGTTGAAAATATGTATCTAACATTTAATCAAGTTGATGGAATCAGCTAGAATTCTGTCTCTGGCGTATCAAACATCGACAGCTCATTTGTCTCCTTGACTGAAAACATCGGTGATATCCTGACAGCATACGCCTTGCCGAATGAAGATCCTATTGAATATTCAGGCAGTTTGATTAATTTAAAAAGTTAGAAAATTACAGATAAACTCATGATAAATTACCTTGGGATGAGCTAGACTAGGCTACGATTGCTAGCTACCTCAACTTCCTCCAGCAGCTCAATCTATGACGCTTCCTTTAAAACTTACACGAACAACTTATACTCCAACGACGCTTCGTTTAAAGACTATGCTACAAATGTCGCAAATTACACGAATAATACCTAAATGACAACTGTTTTCCCAGTCATAAACCCATCGGTTAAGACTTCTTCTAACGGCAGTGCATACAATAATCCCTCCGAAGCTGCTCATTTCTTTAAAAACATAGAACCAAAAAGAAATCTAACTTGTTTCTCCAAATCTTAATCCACCTCTAAATGGACAACAACTGGTTGTTCTACTTATTTAAACAACAAGACTACAGAAATCTAATGCATTTGCACAGAGCTTTCCCCTACAACCGTCGTCGAAGACATTTCAAGTTTATTCACAAAGAATAAAAATCTAGCCACTGCCTTCAGCTCAGCGGGGTTAACGAACATCAGCAATTTCACTAATTTCTACCTCTACGTTGTCTTTTGGGTTCTTTCTGCTTAGACTCTTGGTTTGATTGTTCTCATCATCAAAGGGAGAATTCTCGATGCAGCTAGCGTTGATCTACTGCGAAACGAATCTTAAATCACATTAAACAGAATTTTATCAGCGAAAGTTATTCCACTCAAAAGCACTCCTATTACAACTTAACTTAATGTCATTTACAGTAAAAAACAATCAATAGAAGCTGATTAACTGCCTTTATCAAGTCCTTCAATAAAATTAAATCCTGATTAGGTATCAGTTGAAAGAGACATTGAAATATTCGATCCAAAGAAAAATATTCTCATCATAAATATTGAGGATGGAACGAAATAGAATAGCAAATCAAAATCATCGTTTGCAAGCATCCTTCCTAAAGAAGGCAACGAAAATGATGAGCTGGATTAGGAACAGAATAATTGTGAATCTCCCGATGAAAAAAATAGGCAAACACTTTAAAACGAATCAGAGAAAAACTTAAAAGCAGATGAGTAAAGAAAAGGGTTATCAAAGTTGAAGAATGATGATGATAATCCTGACCAATCGTTGACTAAAGTCAAAAGGGCTTCTAAGGTTTAATACATTACAGGATAATCTCAGGAATAGCAATAAAAATAATAGCCAGGAATAAAAAAATCTTTCACTTATAGATAGGTATCCAAAGCAAGGGAGATCGAACAGCATGATAAAAAGTAACTAAAGAGTATTAATAAGTACCTATTTTTCTTGTATTTCCATGATTTCTTCTCTATTTTCCTGGTTTTCTAATAAGACCTATCGAGATCTGTCCGATTTGTGCTATTCTATCTAAGGTACACGCACACATTAGTTTTTAGCATATTATTCTCAGGTATGACTAAATCGATTGTTTAGACTGTTTTCGTCTCCCTATTCAGTTCAGTTGTAATCGCAATCGTGTCTAAATTAGTGAGTACTTTATTAGGTAAAAAAGGTATTCTTAAGAAAATTGGAGCTCTGTTTACTTTTTTAGTGATAACCTTTTACCTGTATTTGATTCTCTCGATTCAAAGTGGCTCTCCTTACCATGAATCAAACGGATTTGTGTGGAGCTATGTGGCATTCCTAGTTATGGATGTGATTGTTGTTCAGACAGTGACAGCAATAATTTTCAGTTTCATAGCATAGAAAGTCATCCGCTAAGATTCAAATCATGGAGGAATCTTTTTCAAGGTATTTGATTTTTTAAAGCTGAACATCATCTTAACAAGCTTGCTCAATTTCTCTAAGTGAAGTGGAGAGAAAAAATGCGGATAAAACTATGAGTGCATGTAACTGTAATGCTAATTTATAAAATCAATCTATTGTTAACTTGATATTTATTTTCATTTGGATAGTTATTTTCTTTTAATAAATCAAGATTATTAATTAAATGATTGTGAGATATCGAAGGCTTCATCAGCAGTAAGGAAAACTTAGGTCTTTTCTTGTATCGATTGGTGTGAATTATTATTTTTGACAGTTTTTTATCGTCTTTTTTATTATCATCTTTCTTCAGCAAGCAATTTTTTGATAAAGTTTTGTCAGTTATTAAGAAGAATATTTTTTCTTTTTGGTTTCTTTTCCAATATTTTCATTATTTTTTATCTTGCGCAGCACAAAACATAAAAATAGTAGTTTAATAAAAGTGTATTTTGGCTAAATATCACACGTATACACGTATGCCAATAATAAGATTAACCTATTATTGTAACTGAATGTAATTGATTGAGATAATGTGACATCAAATTCTTTTATTAATTTGAGATAGTTAATTTATCTATTTTTATCGTTACTTCTCTCAAATTTTGTAAGTTATTATTAAAGAAATCAAGAGATTATTTCTTTTTTCGAATAATTATTATTACTCTGATAATTTATCGAACAAAGATATTCAATGATTTTTTCGTGCTTCGATAAATTAATTTGTGGTCAAAATCAAAATTGATTATTTCCTTTTTCACAAACCCAAGAGATTTGGGGAAAATTATTTGATAAAATTTTTGTTAAATTTTCTATTTTTTTTATAAATTTCATTTTGTTCATTCATTTTGAATTTTTATTAGTTTTATTTTTTTTTTATCAATCATTTCAGCAGTACAAAAGCTACATATTTTACGAATGAATGTTACAATTCTTTAAAATAAGTAAAAATGATTAATAGTTTATCTAAAGTTATCCCTTATTTTTCCCCACTTTACAATTGTTTTAGCCCCATTTTTCTTTTTATAATAGAAAAATGTTAAGAATCTTGGTTTTGACTGGAAATAATAATTTAATAATTATTTAAAACTAGCTTTATCCAAAAATATTCCTTTTAGTCATTTAGAAAAAGGGTTACATAATTTCGACTTGAAACCTGAAAGCAAATTACACTGGGATCGCTTCGACAGCCTCTGTTTTATCAGAAAATATCAATATTAATGTTTCTCAAACCCTTTCCCCAAAGACTATGAAAAATATCTATTAATACAATTCTTCTCTCATTAGAAATGACTTTTATTGTTCGATACGTAATAATGCCAAATTGATGAAAAAGACTCTTCGTATCCTAAATCCTCCCTTCTTCAATTTAATGTAAAAACCTCAAAAACAACAATTTGCATTTATTGAGGTTAAATAATAGTCCAAGTAATTCAACGCTGGTTAAGCATATTCTACTGAAATTCATTTTATCTTTCAGCAGCAATCAATGCTACCCAAGAGAACTGAATGTTATCTAAGTTTTTCGAGGTTTGATTTATTCATACTATGTTCTGCAAAGCGTGAAACATTAAATCATTTTTAAAACCAAATTCTAGCTTTGTGGACGTCATAAGCTCAAGCAAAATCTAATTGGAAATACTGATTTATTTTTAAGTGGGAACTGATTTATTTCTTTGACTTACGCTTCAAAAGCAAACAATCAAGTAAACTAATTAAAGAGAGAGAAAAATGTAAAGGTTTATAAATTAGCAAAACAATAAACAAATAAACAAACAGTAATGCTTCATTTTCTCTTTGTAGTCTTATAACTCTTAGCGCATGTCAGTGGTTTTACAAAATTGACAACTATTGCTAGGGGAATTCTTCCTGCTGAAGGTATTAGAAATTTTGTCTAAGATGATGATGGATTAACTGGATTTAATTAAGCAACAATGGTTTCATCAATAAATGATTTTGGAGCTACAGCAACTGGATGGATTTACACAGGTGATCCAAAGTCGATGCTTGTCACTGAAAGCAAGATTGCGTTGTACTACTATTCTCCTCCTTGGGATATAAAACTCCTGTTTTTTGGAGGAAACAGCACCCATCTTATTCTCAGAGAGGACTTTAACGCAGCTTCTAAATTTGCTGAATGTGCTATCCCTTATGCGTTCAACTCATTTTATCACTTCACAATCAGCTTGAAATATCAATATTCGCCAAGTTAATTCTATTACAACTGGATGGGTTTAAGGGCGTAAGATGGTACAATTGCAACATGTTCCAATTCAATCACAGATACTACGAAAATTCTCTCTAGCAGTGGATTCCATTGGGCTTTTTAAGTTCGAAAGGCGGAAGACACCTATGCCTTTGCCACTTAGCCATTAGGCGGTATCACATTTTTAGCCGATTACTTTTTTAACTCCACTGACGCAGACATCACTAGATTTTTGCTTAATTTTAGCCCTAATTCCTATGAGTTGTTTACATTTTAGTTCTCGCATGAGCAAGCATTCTGCAATTGCCTTGTTGACTCTTCAACTAATAAAATACAAGGACTGTCATCCTTAACATATTAGCAATTGACAAAATACAATGGAGGAGGGTTCTATCGATTTGGATTCACTTAAAATGAAGCGATCAGCTTTTAATCTGGGAAGCTAAGATTCGGCGTTAACACTGAAAGCTACTATCGAGATTTAAATTTCACGCGATTAACCGATTTCAGAGCAACTCAATCGATATCGTTGAGTTTCTGGATGAACATCGATTCAGCAGTGAATTCCTTTACGATTTTCTCATATGCCACTAATTCTAAGACATTTACTCTCTCCGTTCAGCTAAACTCAGCAGACTCATTGTATTATCTGTAAATCAGTGATTCCTCAACTGTAGTTAATTTGAATTCCCCAATCAGCTCAAATGTATTCACCCATTACATTCTTGGAGTGAGCATTGGCTGTGTTGACCTGTACACAAATGGGGTATTTACTCTCAGGTAAATTGGCATTTTCTCTACATATTTTCAAGCCGAAATAACAAAAAGTCAAATGATTCTTGGAGGTACAAATCTCCCAGTCGAGAGCCTTGTGACTCTTTCCTAATTTAGGATGTTCTCGTCAAATGCTATTTTGTCTTCTCTGGCCACTGCCAATTCTCTAATCCCGAATTGCTAAACCTTAATTTAGAATTAAGAATCTTACTCTTGTCTCTATTGTAAAACAGGATACTTCTTAAAATCCTTGACTGACTGTGTATCAACCTGTGGTAGTTCATATACCCTTCTAAGCAATGTGAAAATGTGCGCCCCTTCTTGTCCTTACAGCTGCTCACTCTGTGATCCAGTTACTCCTACAAAATGCTTAGCCTGTGCGGGAAACAGAGTATTCACAGCAAAAACTGGAACTTGCTATTGCCCTGCTGGAACATTTGAAGATTACAGGAACAAGACATGCCTTAGTAAGCTATCAAATTCTTTTTGTTCTCTTTTCTAAAAAATCCATATTTCTAATGATTATTATGCCTAAAAGCTGTGAAAAAATTCACAAGAGGGTTTGAATTTGGTCAATTCGAGATGGTGAAAGTGAACACGACGATAGTGCAATTTGCAAATGAGTTTACTACTCCTCCCAGAGTTGTCTTCAACGTTTTGAGCTACAGCTAACCTAAGCTTTAAATCATTCCATTATTCTACATAACAGCTTCTTCAATCACAACTACTCAGATGGTGGTCAGCTCAAACGCAGCTCCAAATTATTACTTCCACATTTAATATTTTGCTTAAAATTCCTCAAATACTCTGTACTACTCAGGAGCCTTGATGTTTAACTTTTAATAGAATGTAGAGACAGTGAACCTCTCATTCGATAGAGGCCCCTACATTAACAGTCTTACAACTTCCTATAACGTGTAAGTATTTTTAGGAGGCATGGAATGTATTGCAACTGCCAATGTATCAGGTGAAAATAACTGTTATTATAGTTATAGCTACTACGATAAAGTCACCGTCAGAGGTAATGCTGTTTACGCAAAGTAGATGGTCACCAGGCTGTATTTGTATTATGTTTTGACTCCTCTAGATGTGACTTATGTAATGAGTGGAGCAGCTGATACTCCTCTCTACTTCTCAGATGCCAGTAAATATCCGTATGCCCTTGAAAAGACTTATTCATTTAAAGTAGTTTTACCTCTCTTACCTGCTGAATTCCAAGCCAATCATTATGAAGTGCTCGGATTGGATGTTATGTATTAAGCTTGGTACCATTAGTTCGAAATGTTATTTTTCAGTTATGTTAAGCTCTTGCCTGTGCTTATGACGTTTTAAGATCAGAATCATATATAGTGCAATGCAGATTACAGCATAAGAGCAGATTTGCTCCATTCTCTGATGGTTCAAGCAACGCTTTTCTATGAATCATTCACATCTTTCGCAAACTGCCAAATTGTTGATTATTTCACCATGTAGTGCACTAAATGTACGAATGGTAAAAACCCAACGACCCAATGCAGCAGTTGCGCAACCGGATAATTCTTTAATTAAACTGTTATCGAATGCCAATGCAGTCCTGGTTACTGGTATACAATTAGAAATATGAAATACTAAAACAATTTTTTATTATTTTTGAAATCCCTTGTAAACAGGTAACAAAGTGACAACACTTGTATTGAGTGTGATGTTTCATGTGCCACATGTACATCTGCTGATGCTTGTGATACTTGTCAAGGAACTCTAGTTTAAGATATCGTGTCAACTGGATATTGTCATTGCCCCGATCTAATAAAATGGTAATCCTTATTATCAAAGAGGCTTTCATTAATTTATTGCATTTCAACCATTTTCATTAAAACCATCTTCCTTTCTCTAATACCTAACAGGTTTGATTCCACTGGCGCGTGCTACTACTGCAACGATCTTTGCTTAACATGCACGAATGGAACCAGTTGCGCTTCTTGCTATCCTGACATGACTTTAATAGTTGACGGATTATGTTCATGCCCTGCTTACTAATGGTAAATACGAAGATTTTAATACAATTATTGTTTTCTTCATGCTTATTTTGCTTTTAGGTTCTACGTAGTTAGCCACAGTTGCTATGATTGCTATTTCTTGTGTGACTCATGCACTACTGCCAAGACGTCTAGCTCTTAGAATTGCATCACATGTGTCGCTGGAAGAGACTTAGTTGGTGGAAGTTGTGTCTGCAACGGTTCGAATGACCTGAGAGTCTTTATGGATGATTTGAGATGCAGCAATGGGACTACAGCAGTGCTAGATGCAGTTTTATCAAATGATTTTTTAACCCTAAATATTGATTTTGGGACGGCTATTCAATCTGATGCAAGTCTTCCTTCGTCCTCTGGAGCGATCTGTGGGTATCTCTTCGATGCAAGTTCGATGGTAATAATAGGCACTGACTCTAAGTGCGCGATATCAGGCAGTTCTGTGATTGTTTCACTTGGTAACATAACAAATAATGTTAAATTTGTAATATTTATGTCTTTTTTATAAACTAATCAGGGCCCCTAGCTCGCATTCTCAGTGGAGATACTTTCGTGATGAACCCAAATGTCATTGTGTTCACTTATAATTCCTTGCAAATCACGGATTTTGGGCGATAGTATGTTAGTTAATCTGGGACAGTTGCTTCCTCAATTGCATTTGACTTCCCTGCAGTATTTACTTATTGTGATAAACAATAAATCAAAGTATTTTCAATTCTAGACGATGGAAATAGAGGAATTGAATCTCTAACCTGGAGTATTGTCTCGATGGTGCCAATGGACACAGTCACCTATAATATTTTGCAGTTAGCTATCTAAGAAGCTAATGATTCATAA
>Ga0302271_10002705_pt1 | contig 15705 bp, 10 predicted proteins | sample III_Bog_N1_1_FD_198767 | JGI IMG/M metagenome (GOLD analysis project Ga0302271, IMG submission 198767) | Peat permafrost microbial communities from Stordalen Mire near Abisko, Sweden - III_Bog_N1_1 | ecosystem: Environmental > Terrestrial > Soil > Wetlands > Peat | place: Sweden: Abisko...
GCATGCATTTCAGGATTTAACCGTGATCTTTCCAAGCCCACTGTTATCACACCCCTCGGCCACATGTTTATCCTTAAGGATCTCGTTGTCGACATGACTAACTTCTACTCTCAATATAAACTTATTGAGCCTTACCTCAAGAGAAAGACCCCTAAGGTAATTAATGACATTTCTTATTTTGGTTTTTCTTCAAAACTTCATCTCATATTTGATTGTCTTGCTGATATTTACAGCCAGTTGCAAATTAGGAATATCCTTAGTCCCCTGAAGAAAGAGCCATTCTCGATGGTCTCTATGAGTGTGTACTTTGTGCTGCATGCTCTACTTCTTGCCCCTCTTACTGGTGGCACCCGGACAGATATCTTGGACCTGCAATTCTCCAACAGGTAGATTGACAAAAGTGAATTATCGTTTTTGATTTTCTGTTTCTCTAGGCCTACAGATGGATCGTCGATAGCAGAGACGAGTACTCTCAAGAAAGAATTGAGAAAATCGCTGAAGATGTGAGACTCGATGATTGCCAATAGATTGGTATGTGCTCATTCACCTGCCCCAAGGGTAAAATCAAAAATATTTATTATCTTAAACACATATTCCATTCTTTTTTAACTGCATTTGAAAAGGACTCAACCCCCAGCTCTCCCTTAAAAACCTTATGGATCTCGTTAAGGACTTCAGAAAAAAGAGAATCGAAGAAGAAATCTTGTGAGTGTTATCTCTAGAATAAAGGAAAAATGCTACTCAATGTTTTCCCTTCTTTTTAAAAAAGAGATAAATTCTTAACATTCTTCTCTCAACTTTGTCGTCATTGCATATTGTAGTAATCAATTATGATGACTTCCAAGACTAATATTTGCACATTTACTTTCTTTAAAGAGTTCAATCAATTCTTAAAATGAAAGATTTATTTATAGGAGTGATGTTTGTAAAGAAGAAAGAAAACTAAGGGGGTTTGAGATAATATTTTCCTGATTAAAATTTATTACAAAAGAATTGGTTCTCATTATTGTTGAGTTTCAAATATTTCTTACTTATTTGTGTACATAAAAAATCCTCAAAACAAGAAATAATAATAACTTTTAGAATCTCAACTAGATAGAAAATTTCCTCATCTCGTTTCATTCAGTTGCTACTTAATATTTAATAGGGCTTATTTATGATAAATTTAGAGTTAAATAAAATTTCTAAGGCAAGTGGGTGAGTGTGAGATAAAAGAACTCCTATTTTTATGAGGATCATATGATAAAGTTCAAGGAAAAATTTGTCAGTGATTGCCCCCAGTTTGAGTTTAGTTTACTCTTTCAAAAAACCAATTCAAAATATTCATCTCTTTTCCAAGAAGATTTGAAATGTTAATTCATCTACAATCTGCTTAAAAGTTCTGCTAAACCATCTAACTAAAATAAAATATTTTTTATGGCACTTCCTCAATTTTAAAAGCATTTCTTTTTAAATGACTTAGATTTGAACTTTTTTTCTTTCTTTCTTGCTGGTTGAAAGCTTCCTTTGTGTTATTTTTGAATCAATTTAACTCTGTTGTAGATTTGCTGATACAAAAGACAAAAAGAAGAAGAAGATTTGAAATTCAAATGGAAAAACCAAACGAACATAACAAACAAACGAATCTGCTTGTAATTTTTTAATTATTTATTATCAACTAGTTCTTTCATTCTTTCTAAAAAGATTGGAAATAATTCAATTAGATCTCTCAAATTGCAAATTTTTGAAAAAAGAGAGAATTGTCAAACTATGACCCTTGTTTCTGCAGGGAATGCTGTTTGCACAGTCATATTCCTTATCTTCCTAGCAGCGATACTAGCAAGCTTTAAACATCTAAGTTTCGCATTTCGCCAGAAAATACTATCAGTTTCGCAGCGCATCTTGCTGAATATTCAAAACCTTCATAAGCGTCAAGGTAAGCAGAGAGCTATTTGTTATCATCATAACGCAGAGTTTGAGTGATGAACTACTCTAATGGTCTTGTTTATTGATGGTATTTTATTAGATATTGAAGGAGAACTCTTGCAAGACTCAACTCAGAATTAGAATAACTTGCCAGTTTCTCAAGAAAAAACACAAGAACAAAACAGCGGTTATCTTGATGTAAGTCTCAAGACCATGATAAGGTTAATGTTCCAGAGATACTCCAGGCGATTTAACTCAGTCGTTTCAATAATTGAGTACATTCATGTGAAAAGACAATACAAGAGATTAGAAATATCCAAAGATCAGGAGTTGCATTGCTCAAATGAAAAACTTGATGTGTGGTTGAGCTCGCATTTCTTATCATTTATGGCTTCCTGCATTTGGTTTGGGATATTAAACCTATTCTTCTTATCAGTGACGTAGAATTAGCTGCTAAGCATCTTGCTTTCTCTTTTGATTGGGCCAATGAGTTCATCAATCAGTATCTAATTTATCGTTTCAAATCAAATGAAGTTTGTAGATTCGTTGCAAAATGTAGAAAGAAACTGGCTGTAAACATATGAATCTATTAAATAATAACACAATCAAATGGTCGATTAAGGACATTCGTCTCATTAACTAGAAGGGGATTAGAATGAAAGCCGTGAATAGAAAGATTTAAGTAGAGATATATCGAAAAGCAGTGGAATTTAAACAATTCTAGCAGCTGCAGAAAACAGTGACGATCACTAGAATTCAAGGGTAATATAAATAGAACCTTCACTGGAACCTCCTATTACAGCTAGTAGTGTGGATGCTAATCAAGATGATGCTTTGAAAATTTCCCACGAAGGTGCATTTGATTAGTTCAAACGGTGTAATTAGTTACTTCTGCTGATTACTGTACTTCTTGCATCTACAAGTTCATTCATAATTTTTAACCTTTCTGGATCAGCTCTAGGGACAAGCTTAATGATCTGCTGGGTTGTATGTATCTTAAGTGATATCATTATTGTGAGATTCCTCTTATGCATCTTCGTAGCTCTTTTTAACACAAAACGATACTATTATCTGAAAAATTCTACTTTTCGCAGTGAAATCAACTCTGCGTTTGCTTTTGAACTTGCTGGACTTGAAAATCTCCTCGTTGCTCAATTAGCCTATAAGAAAAAAGAGCAAGAGCGCAAAGAATTAACTCTAAAAGTTGAATAATAAGAAAAATAACGCAACGACTTGAATTCTCCTTCTTCTTTTTAAAGAGCTCAATCATAAATGCAACCTGAATAACCATATTAAACGGAGTCAAAAATAACCAACACATTGAAAATGATAAAAGATTCCATTAAGAAGCTGACATCTCCTTCTAAAAAAAGGTACTATCAAGTATCTCCCAACTAATAAGTTCCTGATGAAGAAATTCAGCGAGTGGAGAATGAAAAGAAGAGTAAAATGTAGGTTGTCAGAAAAATTTTCAATGACGATTCAAAAACGGATAATCTTCAAGAGCATGATTCATCGACGAATAACGATTGTTCTGTGAACGTATTTCCTCTCACGCATAATCGCATGTTTGAGATTATTATTGGTTTTTAAACTTATTATTTTCTTATTTTTTCACTCCAATAATTGAATTCATCTAATAGTTTTTCTGCTTTTTTACTCATTTTCTCAGGCCAGCTGTGAGCTAGTTCAGCACTCGATTACAAAACGATTAGCATTTACCCCAAAAAGATGGTTAAGAATCTTTCAAGAAAAAAGATATTTTCCATGATTCAAATAAAGATCATGGTCTCAAAATCAACTCTGATCGATAACCAAATTCGATGAGATTAGATTAAAGCTAAATCGATGATAATTTGGATGATTCAAACTGGTAGCATAATCGGCATAATAAACCTGGGAGTATTCCAGGATCGTGCATGTCATAGCAGGGTATAACTGACATGCAATCATCTAGTTTTTGTGTTGGAAGAAGGAAATCGAATAGAAATAAAGAATTCAATACTTCTTAAGAGTTTTAAAGTAGAGATTTTTAATCGAGAAACAGAATAGTCTTTGAAAATGCAGCTTCAAGAAACAATAATGAAGGGAATTAGGAACCGGAGAATTGTGATTCTTCGATGTAGCCTCTGAAGAAAGAACATGAATTCAATGGAAATCTTCCATGCAATAATGGCGAAGAAGAGATTCATGGAAATCCTGGTTTAGAATAGAATACTGATAATAAACGAGTTGGGATAGTGATTGAAGCTCCAAAAGAACCATTTCTTAGTGAGAGTATTCTAGCTGAAATACAAGATAAAAGTAAAATGAGAGACAGCTAGATTGGAGCAGCACTTAAAGGCAATGGTAGTTTAATTATTCAGTAGTAACTAGCTTTGAAGAGAAAAAAAAATCAAGAGGATTAACAGAAACAAGAAGCATACACAGCATAAAAAGCAAATGAAGAATTAGATTCTTGGAAAGAAGAAGAAGAACGAGGTAGAGTGGAGAATAATTAAATGAATTAGCATAATTCAGAAGAGAAAAGAGATATTGAAATTAGTGGAGATTAATAGGAGATTCCTGTATTGATCGATTAAATCGAAATACCAGTAATCGATGATGAAATAAATGAATAAACTAAACAACCTGAAGAGATTTAACAAAGAGGACTAACTCCGTAGCTTTCTGTTAATCCCTTGACCACTACTCCATCTACATCATTCCTTCATCCAAGCATACGTATAAATTACTTAAATATTTTTTAAACGTCAATTGAACTCAGATTCTTAATTTCGCATGAGTTTTTTCATAATTACAAAAGATAATTAATAGAATTGCTTCAAATTTGCTTTCTTATTTTAAACTCTTTCATTCTCTTATCGATACATGCTTTGTTTGATATTATCTCAAGATGATGCGCATCTCTTGACGGCATAGCAATAGCAACAATAGAAAGATCTCTCGATATTCTTCTAAGAAGCAATGGAATCAGAAGAAGATCCAATCCCTGGTTTAAACAGCAACAATAGCCATAATATTCTCTCACCAAATACTAAAAATGATAAGAAAAAGACACTTTCACCTATTGCTCCAACGGATTAGAAACAACTTGACATCAGCGATGATGACATTGAAGAACAGCCTAGACCAGAGCCATCGCATCTTGCATTTAATAGCTCTTAATATCGCTAGCCACTTTTCTAGTAACCTTCATAGAATTAAGGTTTGTTTTTCAATACCTAAGGATAGTCTCAGCAAGAACAAAAAATGCAATAGCTCACAAGGAAAGATGAAACTAATGGATGGAATACAAACAGGAATGGGAATGGATTTGGAAGGGAGAATAATAACAAAGAGAACTTTGATTCTAAGACTCTTGGAGTGTTCTCAAAAGAAAGATCTAAAAAGTAAGACAGCAAGGAATTTAAGACATTGTCTAACACAGCAGGTGTACGGGATTCTGTGGGAAGTAACAGTAATCGCTAGAGAACAAGTGCTTATAGTATTTAGAGAAGAAAAGGATCAGATAGAACAATAGATCATAGTAACTTACCGTATTTGGATCCACTCCCGTAGATCATGAAATATCCAAAGGTTAAAAATTATATTTAACTCTATTGTGAAGAATTAACATTGCTGTTTCTTTTTGATTCTCTTTTAGGATGATAAAAAGAAAAGTGGAAGCAGACGGAATTCACAGGATCTAGGTGATAAGATTAAAGGTGTAATAGATATTTATGGATTTGAACTTGGTAGGAAAGATTCAAGGAATATAATCGTACCTAAGTCTAACTCTGCTAGATCGAGTAGAAGCTAAGAGAGTAAACGAAGTAGAGATGGTGAAGATAATCAATTACCTAGGTTAAAAGATGATGATAATAATCATAATGATATTATGGTTAATAGTGAATCGCATTAAAACCATATTTTAAAGAACTAACATCGTAGCAATGACAGTTCTCTATCATAACGGAGCAGGGCTAGTGTATTATCAATTGGAGAATCTGTGCTATCACAGAAAATGCATCCAAATGAAAGTCAAGGGGATATAACAGCAAATAATTAACATCGCAAGCTCTACCCTCATTAAGCTGCTAGTGTTGTTGCTAAGCATCGACCGCCATTAAGTAGAACACTTTTAACTAAAGACTGTTCGTCTTCAAATTATTTGAATTCATGTAGAGCTAATTCGATTAGATAGTAATCCATAGACACACCTGATCTCAGCACAGTTACGATTAACAATGCCACACCGACATCGAATGGAACTAACGGATAGACTATTCAATTCGAATAAGATAAAGGATAAGAATTTATATTGATTCGATCGAACAACGCGGAAGCTATTTAGATTGAAATAGCGAATTCTGATAGATAAGATGATCGATCAGGCATTGCTGGAGAAGACTTTGATTTCGAAGCACATTTCTAGAATCTAAGATATCCTGATAATACATTCTCTTCGTTCGATCACTCGCACTTTGCGCCGTAAAAAGATTGAAGAGATAGATGCGAGCTTTCATGAGATAGATAATATTGTAAAATAAATACTATAAATTGTCTGTGTTTATGATTGAAGAAGGGTTGAATATCATTTGAAAATGTTTAATTCAATTTCTCTCACACACTCATTTGAGCTAATATTTCAAGATGGAACTTTGACAGAATTAATTACTTTTTGAAATGCCCTAAAGCTGAATAATAGTGAATTGGTAAAGAGTATTGCAATATTTGAAAGTTATCTATTATATTTAAGATTCTTTGGTAGTCAATAATAAGTGCGTTGTTATTCGAGGAGAATATTTCTATCTATTACACTATTCTTTGTTATTTCAGGATTAAAAAAGTTATTATTTTCATTTGAAACAAAACAGGCAAAAGCTGCTTTCGTTTGAGAAGAAAATTAAACCAATCTTGTCAGTTTCTTTTGAAAAAGTTATCTTTTCATTTAAGATCTACAACAAACGATCGAACAATTTAGAGAGCATTGCCTAGAATTAAAACAACATCCACCACTGAACACACAGATAGTTTTACACATGTGTAGATATATCATTATGAATTGTTTATCATTTGCCAACAAGAGCACTTGCAGCTTGCACTGTTTGCTGAAGTTTATTTTGATTGTTGCCAGTGAAACCATGTTCAGGGACTTATTTTCCTTGATTGTAGAAGAACACAGCTGGAATCCCTGAGACTCCGTGCTATGAAGCGATTGGTTTAACTCCTTCATCATCACAGTTCAGCTTGACAATGTTCCAACCGTTGCTATCTTCAATGATCGATTCGAAGACTTTACCGAGAGATCGGCAAGGAGGGCACCAGTCGGCATAGAAGTCAACGATAACTGGTACTTTCGATTCAAGGACTTGTTTCTTGAATTCTGCATCGTCCTTCACGTGGATAATAGACATCTCTTCTTGTATATTTGTTTTATTAGATTTTTGGTTTTCTTTTTAATTAAATTATTTGTTTGTTAATATATTTTTTTATCTAATCTGAAAGGAAGAAATCTCCGATTGAAATAACTCGAATTCCTATTTGACTTTTCCCTGAAAACCTAGAAAGTAGTACTAGCCTCTAATTGCTGCTATTTAGATTATTATAAGAAATTTCACATTTAAAACGGGTCTGCTTTTTTTGGAACGTTTCTCCTCCCCCTTTCTGGAGATTCTATTATTTAGATTCAGTATTTTTTAATGATGAATTTAGAAAGATTCTAGTATTTTTCTGAGCACAGAGATCAGAATTGCGTTAATCTATCCCATCTGTATTTTTTATAATCACTAAAATTACTGATTGATTTTCTTAAAATAACTGGCAATTATGCTTCTTTTGCTCAATTGCACATTCTATAACTAGACAAATAGGACATCAAATCCAAGAGTGAAAACATCCTAATAAAATACTTTGAACTTTTTTTTCAACTTTCAAGAATAAAAATTGTCGATTTGCTTTATTCCTCCATTTTTTTCAGAGATAAAGAAGCACAAATGAAAGGATAGAGAAAGGTCATTTCAGAGCTAGTTTAGCATTCTGCTATTTTTATTTTCTTTTGTTTTTATAAACTCACAATAATAAAGTTAATATGGTTGGTAGTTATTCATTAATAATTTCCAAATATTTAAGCCATCTAAATTAGGATGTAAAAGAGGTTATCCTTATATTGATTCTATTTATTCAAACTTTACAAGCCAAATTTCTAATTCTTTCTCTTGTGGATAAAATCAAAGTATGATTGGGTGGGTAGGAACAGATTAAGTATGATACCAAACCACGAAACAATACAAATTATTGGAGGTTTCCACAATCTACAAATATTACAAACTGTATTCTAACAATATGGAGTCTGAAAATGTAAACATGAGATCATAAAGAAAACGATAAACTATATCCCTTAGCAACGTTGTGAGTCAGACAGGAGTTGGTCAACTCGCTCCAGGTCAACGATTAAAGCAAAAAGAAATTGATAAATTATAAAAACTCAAAAGCAAGATCGAAGCGGTTAAAGATAAAGTTCAGACAACTGTTGTTTATGAGTAACTATCAAAGCGAAGGTTCAAATACAAGGTAAGAAATACTTTACAAAAATGAATTCATGCAATCCAACACAGCTTTAATCCTAATCATTTCTGTAAAAAATCACCCAAACAGTTGAATATCGACACTGATTCTGAAGATGAACCATCAAATTATCCAAAAGGAAACTCATCTGATGTTATTGAAAACAAGGGAATCGATGCGTAGATAAAAAACCGAGCTGAATTAGCGAAAGCCAAGCAGAATGCAAATGCTTTGTTTGGTGAAGAAGGTGGCTAAACATCGATAGAAAACTTACAATCGGGTTTGATGAGAAATACTTATTTTGGAAGTGAGAAAAATTGCGGGACAATCAATAGCCTTTCGAATAGCAAATCAAGGAGATAATCTAAGTATGGAACAACGCATAATTATTATCAGCAAGGCAGTGGATTGAGTAATAGTTTTCTTGAAGAACCTGATGAAGATATTTGTTTTCTCCGCGGACTTTCTTAGAATCAAAATCTCGAATCAAATTGTGAATTAACCGAAACAGTAGAAGACGACAAGATCAATATTAGAATCAAAACAACGGATTTCTTTACATTCATCAGACTTCAAGATGAAGTGGATGAACTTCGTAGGAAGAATAATGATTTTTAGTTCCATAAGTAAGACATCGAAGACAAATAAACAAAAGAGCATAAAGGTAAATCTACTGAATCAGATCGGAAACACCCTCATACAAATGCACTAGCTGCTAGATTACTTGGACTACATAACACTCCTAGTATATTCAACTAAATAGATGCTGATCCTGAGGTACTCAAGAAAGATGCGTAGAATTTGTTTGCTATCTGCAGAGTTATGAAATTTTGTAGATTGCTAAAGAACAAAGCTGCCGAAACCTCACAACTTAAGAAGAAGGGGAGTATTGAATCTGAACCAGTTTTGGAATAAAATAAATCGTCTTAAGATTCTAATTCTTCCTGTTTATCTTCTTCATTTGACAAATCAGCTGATGAGAATATATCAAACAAGAAATAGAATACATGAGAGAGAAAAAACAACAATAACAAAAATTTATTATTCTTTTTCCAAACAAACAAATAGTTTAGCTGCTATTTTAAGGTGATAAGCTGCTCGCAAAGAAGGTATGAAATCAGTTTAGATGCTAAAACAGCTTGACAAATTGAAATTAAGTTGTATTTTATTTATTATAATTTGTTAATTGTATTCTTTTTTTGTTGATTCAAGTGGTTTATTGATATTTTTGATGATTCAATAAAGGTTAGTTGATTTTAACCTAAGGAGTTAAGTCTTTTTAGAGAAAGATATTACAACAAACACAACCAAATTGCATCTTAGTTTTTTATGAAATAAGCTGTGGTAATTGCCTTTTTTTCAATTCTCTTTATTTTGTTTAAGAATTCTCCGATAATCTGATTATTCTTCTTCTGCAATAGTTATTTCAATGCTATCTGTTGTGTTAATGACTGCTGTTTCCTCTTTGACTGAGCTCTAAGATGGATCTCTGAAAAATTCAAATTTATCATAGAATCGTTCTGGAATAAATCTAATGAGAATTCCTACACCAATGCTACCGAATCCGAAGACAAAACAGAATAGATGTTCTGTGAAAGATATAGGAGCACATTTGAAGGAAGCTCCACTAAACTCCACTAAGGAGTATTAGATGATAAAAGTAAACACCATGATGATTGTGAAGTATTTGTTGCGGAAAAGATTCTTGAATGGATTCAGAATATCCCTTCTTAGATCTCTGCAATTAAACTCATTGAACAACTAGAGCAAAATGAAAATATGGAAGAAAATTGTTCTGTGAGTTGTAGCAACAGTATTGTATTCTTCTGTGTCCAAGTGCTTGAATTCTGGAACTCCAAAAATGTCGTCAGCAAAGAGGAGCACAAATGAAAGCACTAGCATTTGATAGAGGCATTGAAATACGATGTTCCTCTTCATGAAGCCATTTATGAGATTTTCATTGCGTGCGTAAGGCTAGCGAGTGAGTAAATTTGGAGTTGGGTGATCAGTAGCAAGAGCAAGACTTGCAAATGTATCCATTATCAAATTCACCCAAAGCATCTAAGCAGATGTCAGTGGTGATTCATGCATAGAAACTGAACCCAACAGACTGATAAGCACTCCGACACAGTTCACAGTTAACTAAAACACAAGGAACTTGCGAATACCTTCTTAGATGTTCCGACCCCAGGAACTGAAAAAAGAAGAAAAAAAAATCAAGCAAAAAAAAATGTTTATTTTTAGATGCTATTATTCGGCAAAAGACAAAAGGGTTTTTGAATCTTTAGTTTCATTGTCTTTTACCAAGCCGTGACAATAGATGCATAGTTATCATCGAGAAGGATGATATCACCTGCTTCTTTGACTATCTCGGTTCCATTCTTACCCATTGTAAAAGATACATCGGATACTTTGAAACAAGGAGCATCATTTGTGCCATCACCTGTGACAGCAACAACTTTGCCTTGGCTTTTGAGGGCCTTGACAAATTTGAGTTTTTGTTCAGGATTGCATCTTGCTACGACTTTAAAGCTATCTGCCTTCAAATTTAGTTCAGTTTCTGGCATTTTAGCAATTTCATAACCTGTTGTTATGGTATGTTCATCATCTGGACTAATAATCCCAGATTAAATAGCAATAGCTTTTGCTGTAGAATAAGCATCACCTGTGATCATTCTAGTTGTAACCCCTGCTTTTCTTAAGATTTAAACAGCTTTTGGAACTTCACTTCTAATCCCATCTTACAAGAAACAAGCTGCCACAAAAGTTAGATCTTTTGACTCCAGTAGGTTAGCTAAATATTCCTTGTTGACTTCCTTCATGTGGAGGTAATCTTCAGGGACTTATTTAGCTGCAAATACTAAGCCTCTGAATGCCATGCAGCTGTGCTCTTCAATTGATTTGGAGATCTTTTCTTTCTTTTCATTGTCGAGCCTAATAAAATATCCAATGAAAAAATGAAAATATGTTTGTATTCTTTATATAAACTGCTACTCTGTGACTTCATCATTTAAATACAAAGTGGAGCAGCTTGATAAAATCTAATCAGGTTCTCCTTTCACATAAAGCCAGTGTATTCCATTGTCATTCACGATAGTCCCGCTGCATTTGTTTTTAGAAGTGAATGGATATTCTTTCAGTTTCTGATGAAAAAATGAAAACAAATATTGTCATCTGTCAATACCAAATCAACAGAACGTGGCCGTCATCTTTACAGGTAAATTAAAGACAGATCGAGAATGCGTTTATTCTAGCATCCACTTAATCAATCCGATTTCTGTTTGATTCCCTCTCTTAACTTCTTATCCTGCCTCATCAAAATCTACAATCGCTTTAGAAGTGTTCTAAATGCTGCAAGAAATTAACATTAATCAGTCTAGACAACCTATCAATCTATCTTTTTTGTGCTCTTACATTTTGAACAAAAGATTTTTATTGACTGATTCATTTTAGACAAATGCTCCAGCACTCATAGCATTAAAGTTGAGTAGAATTTTCTTAACCAAAATGGAGCCATACGTGAGAGTCCCCGTCTTGTCAGTGCAGATATCACTCACTCCACCCATTGTCTCGCAAGCTGTTTGTTTTGTAAATTTTTTGTTTTAACTAATAAATCCAGAAAATCAGTAATTCCCTACACTTAAGCTTCTTGACTAGATTATTCTCTAGATACATTCTGTGTACTGAGTAAGCCAGTGCAATCGTCACAGAAAGAGGCAAGCCTTCAGGAATAGCCATAATAACAATACCAAAACCAACCATCATATGTCGAATCACATCTTAAAGGAAATCAACGCAGTAAAAGCAAGACTGCAAAAAACGCAAGATTACGATCTGGAATGTTATTAAGTAAACAATAATTTGTGTTGTACGTCTTCTTAGTAATTTGTGTAGATTTAGAACCCAATCAGAATGATAAACGTGAGAAAAGCAGAAGAAAATGCAAGAACACCAATTGAGTTAGCCATGGTTTCCAATTTTTCTTGTAAAGGAGTTTATTCTTCATCTTATTATTCTAATAAATACCTGACTTTCGAATGGGAAGAGTCTTTCCCAAGTCGCAGGATGATCATTTCCCCGTATCCATCGATAATAGGACATCCTTCAAGGATACATGACGAGACTTCCTTCGCATTAACATCAGATTCACCAGTTAGTGAAGACTCATCTGCTAGAATAGGAATATCACAAGAAATGAGCATTCCATCAGCTTTTGGTACACATCCAGGAGTGATTACTATGATATCTCCTACAACCCATTGTTTGACGTCCAAAAGACTTATGTGACCATTTCTTTTTGTTTCATGTTCAGAAATCTACTGGATTTTATGCATTACAGCAAATTACTTCGACTTCTAATAGTCAGTGTACGATTAAACTGAAACGACTATTACTACTGATACAAGAATCGATAAGCCCTCAATAGATCCCTGTAAAATGCAAGCTGTCAATCTTCAAATTTTGAAAAGACTATTTAATAGTACCAACATCCATCCTTTCTCGATAATGCCAAGAAGCATCGAGAAAATTGCAACAATGATTAGAATTCTCAGCATAATGTCCTCTAGCGCATCACAAACCTGTTGGGGAGTAAATCTATTAATTCTGAATACAAAATATATAATCTCTTACGAAATTGAGAATTGATATTTATTTCTCAGGAAGATCTTCAATTTAAGAATATCTGTTTTCGAAGATAATTTACACTAAAATGAATTCTTTTGGATCGAAATCAGTAATAACTTACTTATCTCTGCGCTTTTGAAGATCCTATTAGTTATGTGCATCCAAACCAATCTACAAAGCAATGCTTAAAGATAATAAATGGGGAGAAATAAACACATACTTATTTCTCGACTTTAAGTGCTCTCATAAGATGATTGACATCTTTTAGGTCTTAAAAATCCGCAACATTGCTGTTCATATACGTCGCGAATAAGTGGCTAGAGACCAGATAACATCAAAACCCATGTTAATCAAGCAAATGAATAAACTAAAAAACACCAAATACTCAATCTAGTCCTTGGAGGCAAACTCGCTTTAGTCATTAGCGGCAAACTCCTACAAAGTGAGTTAAATACTTCCATGTGTGTCCATCATATTTACAATAATCGAAGTTTTAATTAATATTTAATTATTTCTTTTCATTCTACTGAAAACTTTCTCAATTTCGATGGCAAGAGATAAACACAATCCACATAGAAACAAATATGATTACAAGCATCCTACTTTCTGAAACATTAACAAAAGATAACAAAAATCAACCTCACTCAGCTATCATTTGATAATAAGTAAATTATTTATTTTTATTTTGAAGGATTTTGGAGGACAATTTAGCCTTTCAACACTGGAGTAAAATAAAGATAATCTAAAAATTGATAGCAAAAATTAATTTTTTTTTGTTGGTTTTTTTAATTCTAAAATGGCTACAAATAATGTGTCAGAGTAATCGCTTTGCTTATTATTAATCATTCGTTTTATCTTACTAAGGTCTACTAGAGGTACCTCCTTCTAACACGTCCTCGTTGAAAGGACTAGTCGAAGCAGACGCTCTAGCTGGTAGTTTTAGAGGGCTGATCCATCCTCCATTTTATGGATTATCCATAATATCAAGAGAATTCTACGGGCTTCCAAAACATTTATGAGGACTCGCTAGAGACGTTTTAGGGCTACTGAATGTCCGTGCTTTGGCATAATCATGAGATAGTAAAGGTGAATCTGAGTGAACTGCTAATCTTGGAACTATTTCCTCTAATTTTTTTTCTAACTAAATAACAGGAGATTCTTCAAATTCACCTGAAGCTACAAGAGAATCATATATTTCTTCTGATTGCTTCAGGGTTTACTCATTATCTGCTATCTCTTTAACTGCTTGACTTAGGATGCCTTTTTTTTAAGATTCGTCTTTTTCGAAAAAAGCACTATGATGCAATTCGATTTCATGTTTTTTCTCTTCGATCTGAGTCAGAAACGCTAAAATCCTTGGAGATTAGGGGTCTTCATTGAAAACTTTACTTAGCATAGCTAATTTACGGTTCGCATCATAAAATCGAGCGTTGTGAATGGCTTTTTATATTTAAGTTAGAATATTTTCGCGGCTGATTTCTTCACTTTCAAGGAACAAGTAGACATAGTCCACTAGGATTTTATCAAAAGCGTAAGCCAAAGGGTTGATACTTTAGCTCATACGATCTCGCTTACAGTTTCCATAACTCTCCATTCTAACTACTGTTTGAGTATCCGTTTCTTTATCATTCTTAAAGGAGAATCGTTTTTTCACCCAGCATTCACATCTTTTCACCAGTCCTGTCATCTAAACTTCACATAGCGATGCTACATAGTCTTCTTTGTGTAGACCAAAGACTTTCTTTGTTTCGAAATCCCAAGTATAACAGTAAAACGGCTCTTGTCTCTACAATCGTCGGAGTTGATTGCGGATGTGAATTGGATTGTCTACATTTCTTAAAATCATGATTTATCCGTCACTTTTTGAACTTTCCTATCTGCTTCTGACCTGCCCTCAACTCTTTAAATTACACAAGTTCTTGGGCTTTATTCTCTTGTCAATTCCTTTTAGCCTTTAAGCTTTTTTGTACTCTAAATTATTGCTTAGCGAGCTAGTTATTTTTTTCCCCACTAAATTTCAATCAGACTTTAAACCTACAGAACAGACAAAATCAAATGAAAGAATCAATTACAAACAATTAATTGAAGAAGTAAATTAAATGAGAGGTTGCAAAAACTGTTGAGAGAAGCAAAATTTAATTTTATGAGTTTCATACGTTATTTTTGCCTTTAGTGATGGTAGTGATGTTGCTAGTTGATATTATTCCTATTTAGCAGTTTTGTAAATCAAAAAAACAATCTAATTTTTTTATCAGCTTTGTCTTCAAATTTTATCAAGTATTGACCTCATGAAGCTTAATTCTTTTATCAACCATTCTTCCTGATAAATTTCAGGACAAAATCTAAAAACTCCTAAGAAGAAGAAAATGAGTAGGAAATTTCTTTTTGTAAAAAGTAATTTATGATAGGAAATGTGATTTTGAGAGTCACTGACTGAAGTAAGCATTCTGGCGAGATTACTATCAATTAATTCTTTGTTTAATTATGTTGTAAGACCAGAGAATAATCAAGGCAGTCTTTCTTGATGCAGGTATCATTTCCCAACTAGCATTCCCGATCATTATTCTTACAAGATTGTGCACACTCTTTAACCCACTTATTCGTTTTCATTCTTATTGAATTAAT
>Ga0302271_10002707_pt1 | contig 15698 bp, 3 predicted proteins | sample III_Bog_N1_1_FD_198767 | JGI IMG/M metagenome (GOLD analysis project Ga0302271, IMG submission 198767) | Peat permafrost microbial communities from Stordalen Mire near Abisko, Sweden - III_Bog_N1_1 | ecosystem: Environmental > Terrestrial > Soil > Wetlands > Peat | place: Sweden: Abisko...
CTTTGAAATTCCTTCTCCAAGATACTTTGCACCTTTTCCGCCAATATGATTATTATTGAGATTTAGATTTAAAGAAGTGAGAGTAACACACTTTGAAATTCCTTCTCCAAGATACTTTGCACCTTTTCCGCCAATATGATTATTATTGAGATTTAGATTTAAAGAAGTGAGAGTAACACACTTTGATATTCCTTCTCCTAGATACGTTGCACCATTCTCACCAACTCCATTACAAGATAGTTTTAAAGTTAAAGAAGAGAGAGTAATACACTTTGAAATTCCTTCTCCTAGATACTTTGTACCATTTTCATCAACACTATTATTATTGAACTTTAAATTTAAAGAAGTGAGAGTAACACACTTTGAAATTCCTTCTCCAAGATACTTTGCACCTTTTCCGCCAATTTGATTATTATTGAGATTTAGATTTAAAGAAGTGAGAGTAACACACTTTGATATTCCTTCTCCTAGATACGTTGCACCATTCTCACCAATACCATTACTCAAAAGATCAAAATCTAAAGAAGTGAGAGTAACACACTTTGAAGTTTCTTCTCCTAAATACTTAGCACCATTGTCACCAATTTTCTTCTAATTATAATATAATTTGATTGAATCTATTAATTTATTTGGCATTTCTTGTAGTTTCTCAATCAATTAAAATGGATTATATTGATTTATTGAAATCCTTTCAACAATAGTTTCTGAGAATTTTTGAGTCTTCGTTTGAATTTCAAGGAACATTTGATCACAAGTGGTATTCTAGTTCGTCTTTTGTTTAATTCTTTTTTTTATGATTTCTTTTTATTTTTAATGATTTCTTTTTTCTTCAATTCTCAGTTACCTATTTGAAATAGGTAACCCTTTACTGTGCTTTCCTTAAACATCTCTCACACCTTGTGTAATTAAATAAGATTCATTTGCATATTGGCGTTTTGTCTGCCAACCAAAATTAATTTGTGGATTTTCAGGTCAATTAGATTCTTAAAAAGGATGTTTTTTACTTTTTCAAATAGATTTCAAGGAAAAATAACAAAATTTATGAGTGGAATGTCTAGTAAAAACATTCGAGGACTTGTAATTACATAAGATCTTACATTTGATTAAATAGAATTTGTAGCAAATTTTACGTAGCAATTAGTTAAACCCTGAATTACAATTTTAGTAATTAAAATTAATCAGCAAGCATCTTTTGCTTTATTTCAATTTCTAAGTTAAAAAATCAAATCGTGTGACATTTTATGAAAAATCTCTCTGACCTAACAACAAATAACTAATATTTCACTAGCCAAATGAGAAGTGTAGTTTGTTGATCTCTTAAGAAATTTCTTTCTAATAAATCAAAGAAACAAACCCTTCATCTCGGATTAGTTAATTTGCTTTAATCAATTTTTTCTTTCTTCTAGAAATTTAGATTTCTTGTGAAACTTACGTTACAAAAAGTTAATTACTATTGAAGGAAAAAAGAAAGAGAAATTTGAAGCAAAGATGCCGCATTAAAAGGGATATAATTCTTTAGAATCAAATGGCAAAGATAATAACATAATGTGAGAACAAAATAAAGCATATTTATTAAGTGTTTTTGGTCTAGTGGCATGATTTTCGGTAGGGTCAAGAGGTCCCGAGTTCGATTCTCTGAGAAATCCAATTTTATTCATAAAGAGATAATTAGAATGTCAATAAAAAACAAAGAGACACAGGCTGAAAAAATTATATTATTCATTGTTCGTCTTCGATTTCTTCTTCCTCTTTCTCTTTTAGTGAAGGTCCATCAATTTTTTTGCTAAAAATAAGCTCAAAATTACTGTTTTTCATAATTTAATCTGGGACCAGTGTCTTTTGGTAGTGGAAGGCCAGAATTATATTGGAGGAAATCCAAAAATTAAATCGATTGCTATCCAATATTAAATAAACAAATAATTCATACTTTCTAATTTGATCATAGAATTCTCAAAGGTTTGTATTAAGCTAATTGATTTACTTGATCCTTAATACATTCTCAATCATAGAAGAAATTATCCTAGCTTAAAGAGGAGAAGACAATTCAAGACAAGGAGTTGTGTTGACTTCAACCAGCCATGTCTTAATTTTTCATGAATCATGTAGTGAACAGGATCCATTTTGAGGAAAGTAGATTTCACACAATCCAAAGCAAGTCACTAAATCATCCAATCACATTAACATTAGAATCAGGTGGATAATTTAGAGAATATGTTCATTGCTGAGTTTCATTTTTGGGTAGATAAAGTTGAGAATGTTGACTTTTTCATCTTTGTGTTTCAATTTACGATAAATTTTTTTTTGTAGACTATTGTAGGAGAGCTTATTCCCTGGTTTATATTTGCATTCGTACTATGGATCATCTTGGAGAATAAAATTAGACAAGACAATAATAAAAATTAATTTTTTAATTTTTATTTATCTTAATCGTTTGAATTTGCAGAAACATAAACTAAAAGATCTTCTGATAATCTCTCTCTCGTACATATTCGTATTCAAACTAACAATGAAAATCTGAGACAAATAATACAGATAGTATCTAACAATAATATAAACAATAGATTCCTTTTTGCGACTTCATTTATTGTATTTTTTAATAATATTTCCTCTTAAAATGTGTATTTTTTTCATTGTAACAGTATGAAACTCAATAAATATCAAAATTTACATAAATAAAATATTTTTTCCCCAATCGATAAATACGCCGATTGATAAAAAAAAAGAAAGTTAATGAGTAATAATCCAAATACACCATTTATTTAATGCTCTTAATATGATATGAAGGTCAATTATATGATTCTTCTAGATTTTCGATTTTTAAGATTGTGCTGCCTGTACTTGGGAAACACTCTTAGTAGTAAGATTTGAATAAAGAATAAGCTGAATGAGTGTTGATTTTGATCTCTTTCTCATAGCATATTGATATCTGCAATATCAAGTGATCCTTTCTATTCTTGTTAACGTCTTTTTAATTATTCCCCATTGATAAAAGGATGATACAAACACTCAACAATCGTTATTCGCTTTGAAGCATCCTTTTCTAATATTTTCTGAATAAAATCTCTAGCCTCAAACGACACTGGACCGTCAAACTAAAACTCAGACTATTAAAACAAATTACAAACTCATAATTAGAAGCATACTTTCAATCTCAATTAGTTTTATTTACATTAACAATTTTATTGAAGGTACCATTAAGATCTTTTCCTTTGAAAGGTGCATTTCCGAAAATCAGCTCATATGTCAGTATCCCTACACTCCATACGTCCACTGAGTAATCGTATGGCTGGGAGGATATCATCTCTGGGCTGATGTAGTCTAATGTACCACAGAAGGTCTTTCGCAGGCTATTGTCTTTGATATATGCAGCACACCCGAAATCACAGATTTTAATCTAGCACTTGAGTATTTTCAAAAAATAGAAAATAAATTATACGAAAAGTAATGGGAAAAGCTCAGCAGCTGGCAATTTCTCTATTCCTTTTTTGTTGTTGTTGTTTTACATTATCGATGATGATGTTTTCTGGTTTGATATCTCTGTGAATAACATTCTTTTGTTGCATGTAAATGAGTGCTTCGATGACGTCCTTCACAATTAACGACGCTTAATTCTCAGTGTATTTCTTGTATGGCTATGATTTTAGATCTGCAAACAACTCTTAACCACAAGCCAGTTCTTAGATTAAGTAAACAGCATCTGTGTCAGCGAAAAAGCCATAGAGCTGGATGATATTTCTATGAGATAATTAGCTTTAGATTCGGATTTCGTTTATTACATCTTAAGATAGCTTGAATTCAGATATTGTTTGCTTTTTAATCTATTTCAATGCCACACGGAAACCAGTCTCCTTGTCGCTGAAGGAAAAAAATCAAAAAGAAGTCTAAAAGAAACTCAAATAACAGGAAGGAATTGACAAATATTTTTCAACTATCCCTCACTTTTAAACTAAATCTGAGATAATATATGTAGTTTTGTTACAATGCTGAGAAGATCTTTGCGAATTTACCATGTCCTAGCTGCTTACCGATAGAGAAGTTCGATAAGGAATAATAAAATGGATCCTTGTAAGTGTAGAGAGGTAAAAAGAAACCTTTGGAAGATTTCAACTTGCCTTGGAGTCTCTTAGATTTGGTATTATTGAGGGAAGATTAGAGTTAAGGTGGTTAAGTGATAATAGTTGATTATATTTGCTTTTATTCTTGGTTAGCTGTTGATGCTTAAAATGACTGGATGCTAGGCTATTATTGCTGTTCTGGGAGCAATAAAAGAAGACTATTTGTCGGTTATGTTTCATGAGATGAAAAAGTATTATGAATAATTTCAGCTTAGCTGAATGAGCGTTTAAGCGATATCGGAGAGATTTATTCAGCAAGAGTCAAAGGAGAATTCAGTGATGGAATTTCAGATTATTTCTCTTTTGCCAATGGTACAATATTATGAATTTTTGGTAATGTCATAGAGGCATTCAAGGAATAGTTGACTTATTAGATAGGAATAGATGATTTCATAGATGATACAACAGGAGATTGTTAGGATTAATCCTACTAGTTCTTTAGTTGTATTGACTCTTTATCTGCAGATACATTGATAACTTTGATAGCCTCCATATCAGATGGTTTTGCAGGTTCAATAATGACTTTATCTAATTATTATTTGTGCCCTTCGTTAGATGATTGAAGAGAATTGCTTATGTTCTTGAAATTCTAATCGAGTGTGATGGTATTAGTAGTAGTATTCACTGATCTGAAATCAAAAGGTATCAAGAGAGGCTCATAGCTAGGCATTGCTGAAACAAAGGATTGATGAAAAGAATATTATTTTTCAAATGGTTTCAAAGATGCTGAAGCAGTAGAAGAAGATCCAAGTAATTTGATATTCAATTAATCATAGCTCGTTTGATTATTCATCTGATGTAGAGATTGATTATCGCTGAGGAGATACAAATTATTGATTCTACTCTTGTAATCTTATTTTATGCTGTCTTTCTTATGACTAGACACAAAGACAGGAGAAGGAGGAGTATGAGTTATGCTATTCATGTTCTAAATGAGAAATGGGTTAACTTGTTAAGTATCTTGATTATGGATATATTCTGCTGATCTATTCACTCTTGCACTTACGAATCCCTGTGAGACATTCAACTTGTTTGAGATATCTTACACGTTTTCGATCTCCACATAAAGATTCTTTTTAGGCTCGGACAGTTCCAATAGTTTACTTCTCAGAAATGATAGCTATTTCTCTGTTTTATGCAAAACTGTAGCTAAATGATCCGTTCCATTAACATGAATTGAGCTATCTTGGAGAGTATCCAGCAGAGCTTTTATTTACTGGATCAAATTAGCACATCGGATGTGCAGTCTTTCATTTATAAGGGATATTGTTATTTCATTGATAATATCGATATTACTGTTGTTATTATTCTTAGCTAGATTATCTCCAATCATTGTTTCTTAGGTTTACCCATTTGCTTCAATGATCCTGCTCTTGATTACTGAGGATAATGATGGTAGCGATGACACATGGGATATTTAAGGCAAAGTCGATACGAATGAAAGTACTTTTGTTGAAATAGCATGTGAATGAAGCTATGGGTTGTTTTTCCTATTTGAATGGATTTATTATGCTGGCTAAGTCTCTGGCAATTGATTATCAATGAGCTACCCTTAGAAGCTACTAAAAGGAAGAAGGTTATGTTTGAGTTATTTTTGTTATGGTTCTTTTTGTTGTTGCTATTATTTGAAGTTATTTCTGGAAATGATGCTTAGATCAGATTGTGATGATGATAATGAGTCAACGATAGGAGAAGCTGTTGACTTTAAAGAATATCCTTTAACCATGCCATTAGAATTCAATGGGTTCATGTTGATCTGTTCATACATCAACTACTGTTATGGTTAATAGTTTTACTGATATTGTTAGGACAGCTAGATTTAATCTTGTAGTTCTTTCGATAAACTATCCAATGGCTAATAATTGGGTATGTGAGAAATATTCTGTGACATATGTGCGTTTCTATGAGAGAACGAACTGAGTTTTAAGAAGGATTTCTGGGAGTGTAAAATGCTTAACGATATTAGCAAAATCTTATTACCTAGATTTTCAACGCAGCCTCTGTCTCTCGGTTTGTATCTTTTTTTTGTGGGATTAATTGTATTTTACTCAAGTACACTAGTTGATTGATTGACTGGGGGATGAATTTGGTGTTTGCTGTGATTGAATGATAGAATATCAAATATATGATAATTGTTTGAATAGAAAAAAGAAACTAAGTTGATTTTTAGGCAATCAAACACTGTTTTAGAAAAAGCAATTAGCTTGGGATATTGATTGCAAAAGAATCACTAAACTCTTAAGTTAATATGATATTTTTGATAATATTTTTCAAATGATATGTTTTCACAGCAAACAGAGGATTGTTGTACAAAAATATATTACAAAACAAGCAAGCACATACAGGAATAGTGTTTTCAATGATTGCGGGATTATGCATGCAGCTGTTGATAATGGTCTTTGCTGGGTGTCACACCGTCAAAAAATATTTGTAATATTTTGTGAGAAACCAGGTTCATTGTGATTCTTGAGATAGGAGAGATTAATCATGACTGTTAAGTAGACTGCTAGTGTTGGTGAGCTGGTTAGATAAGATCTTGAGGAGATGGAGACAATGATGGGTAGGCTAATGAGGAAATAGATGAAGATGATGGTGGTGATTTGAAAGATTATGTGTTCTACTGCTAGAGTAGAAGATGACTGTGATTGTATGCGTTCTTGTAACTGTGGAAACTGTAAGACGAAGAAGAGGAGGATGATGCTGATTGTTTTATCTGTACAACAGGCTTATCAATGATCTCTGGGGCTTTGATAGAGTTAGCAGAAGGTGTAGGAGCGAAGTTGAGTTAAGCAGCAGCAGTTGTTGTAGCTGATGCAGAAGAAGATGATGTTATTGCAGAAATTGGATGATACTATTGATATTAGTAGTTACTAGGATGGGAGAATGGTGCAATAGGAATTATCTGAGTTGGTAAAGAAGAAGAAGATTATTATGATTATTCTTGAGGTGATTCATTAGTTCTTCTGTCAATTGCATCGATAGAACTGCGACTATTTCGATTAGCCTTATCACTTTTATCTTGCAGTACATAATCTTTAATCTCATCTAGCTATTGGTGTTGTTCAGGCAAGGAAAACCGTTTATTTGGAGGTTATCTTCTTCTATTGTAAGAAGTATTTCTCATTGATTAGCTTTCAGCATATTCCTCTTCATCCTCCTCCTGATTCTCCTCCTCTTCATCATCCTCTTCATGATCTGATCCAACTTCTTCGACTATCTTCGTAAGTAGACTATTAATCTGTTAATCAAGTAAATCTTTGAGTCTACTTCTCATCGTCTCTTCTAATCCATACTCCCTTGCAAACTTATCCGCTAGATCCTCTGACTTCTCCCCTTCATACACCACGATCCGCGCTGTTTTCCCATCTTCAATGTTCACATCCACAAACAGCAATGGAACTTTATCTTCTTCGACTATCGATTTCGCTTTCATCCATTTCTCACTCGTTTCCTTCAGGCTTTCAAGGTATTCCAAGGAAGAAGGAGGAGAAGATTGCTGCTGCTACTGCTAATGCTGCTATTATTGTTATTCATAGATTATATCCACGTTGACATTTCTATCACTACCTAATTAACTGCAGTTCCCATTGATTGTTTGATCACCATAGCTTCTATTAATATTATGCTGTTGTTATTGTTGTTTCTCTGCTTCAACAACACGAACACTCTAAGGAACTTTAGCTTTTCTAGGTAGGACTTATGATTCTGATTTCTACCTAGCCTCATTCTTCAGCAAGTCAATGTAAACTTACCTCTGCAGGGTTAATCGCTGTTTATAAGACACAGCATGACCCGATTGTTTTATTCTTGATTTAAGTTCTCGCTCCACTCTACCGGATTATTATCGATGAACCTCCCTAGCTAGGATCGTGTTAGCTGATGATAATTCTTAGGATTCTGGCTGTGATTGTTGTTATGATTATTATTTCTTGGTAATCATACAAGAACTTGTCTATTTGGGAATAATAGATATTGCTGGTGTGAACGTGCATTAATCGCATTCTTTTTCATATTCAATCTCTAATTTAGTTCGATCTCTACGTTGCGTTGAAGGCTTAGCTAAAGAGAACAGCTAGAACGATTTATCAATGCCAACTTGGGAAATACTTCTATTTTATGAATCAGTATTCCCATCGGAAGACGAATACTGCTGTTTTTGGTATTACGATGACGCAGAATAACTGGATGATGATGATGAATGCTTAGACTTCGATCGCTTAAACTCTTTAGTCTAAGGATGGAATGTGCATTCAAGTTGTTTCTCGTTGTTTAGTTATTCTCTGAGATGCTCCGTCTTCATCAAAGTTAGTTCTCGTTCGTATGTGCAAATGTCATTGACAAGCGATTATGGTTGCGTTATCTGATACCCGCAATCACTGTTCATGCTGGATAACACTCTGGTCCTAGAATACATAAGACATTCAGCAAACAAAGAGAACCAAATTTAGAATAATAAAGAGAGATCGACAAATTAGTTTTCTTTTTTGTTACCTTTTATCTTCCGCTAGACGTGATGATCTCTGTGAGATCATAGGTGCAAAGGAAGGCAAGGGGATAGCATTTCTGTATGCTCTAGCTCTGTTGATTCTTTAGGAAGTCAATAATGTGTCGTAAAGTGGTTTAAAGAAGAAATGAATTGTTTCAACTTATTGCTTATCCAAATGGAGAATCCCAGAGCAATCAAAGGTGCCTACTACCTCTTACGAGGATATTTATGGCTAGTAAGAGTTCATGTTTGGTTAAGCAGGGTTTGATGATGGGTGTGTTTATGTTTGATGCATGGAATTCTGAATTGTAGTTGTTGGGATGATTCCTGAGGCTGTAGAGGTTGCCAAGCAGTCATCATATTGTAGGTTCTACACTGCAAGAAGGAAGACTAAGAGATTTCTAGTTGGGATTGTGGTTTTGATCGTGTTATTGTTGCTATTGGGAGATAATTATCCCCAAATTCGAAGGAATTCACTTTCAGTCTAAGAACTGTCTTTGAGAAAACCAAGATGGATGAGAATCAGCTTAGTTTAAGACAACGAGACTAACTCACTCACTGCACCTAAAGGATTAGCAGCTGAAGTAGCTGTATTAATCACAATACTGCTGTTGTTGTGGTTATCTCCAGTAGACACAACAGCTTAGATGAATTCCCTGATGAAACAATTCTGAAGGTTTTTTTGATGGTTTCTCATTTAGGTAGCTGTAGCATGATGGTGTTGCTAAGCAGTGGATTAGACTGACTATGATGAAGCAGAGGAAGATGATACATACACTGACTAAGTGTTTCTACTACCAGTTGTGCTGCCAATACTTTAATTTTGCTTTTTCTTTAAATCAACAAACAGATTTTGGAACAATAATAGCATAACAAAAACAGAAATCAATAATGATTAATTCATCTACTGTCCCTCCCCCTGTTGAATGAGTAGCCTTACTTATTCTCTTCTCTTCTGCGCGTCTTAATACAGTTCATCTTGAACTGTGGTTGTTCTTTTTTTTTACGCTGCATACTCCGATATCTCCGGCCTAAACGGGTAGTTTTCCAATTCCCGATGAATATGCTGCTAGGTATGCTAAGTAAGTCTTTATGTGACTGTCAGATCCTCTATGCCTTTCTTTTAAAACGCTGTCTAACTAAGGGAATGGTTCTTCTTATTTATCGCAGGTTTCTATAGGATTTGCGTTGTTTCTTAAGTTTATTTTTGCTCTCTGAGACAATTCAAATTGTTGGCATATTCCAGCTACTTCTTCTTGGATTACTCGTAGATAGTTATCTCTCGAGTGCTTTAGACTTTCCTGGGAACAGATGAAGAAGAATATGTAGATCCTTAGGCTACTGCTGCTTCTTGGCTATTAATTATCCTTGGTGAAAATGTACATTCCGCCATTTATTCTGATTTTATTCTCTAAATCGTTTCGATCTTCTTCTGTTCATTCTGCTTGTCGTAGAACAATCTTTCAATTAGCTCTCTTTCTTAGACCGTTCTCTATCGTCTGTGCTCGAATGGTTTATCTTCAGATGGCTGCTAACTTAACGTCCTTGTGAATAGTGTCATTTGATCAGCACCTAAAGCAAGTGTGTCTTTAGTTTTCACAGGGAGTTACTTGTTCTCAAGTAGGTCTCTCATAAGGGCTTCACTCCTGATTGTGTACATGCTCTTTTGAGTTAATCAGGAGAAATCACAGTTATTAACAAACATTTTAAGGAATTGGATGATATTGATTTCATTTAAAAAAGTTAATTGTTTAATTATCATTTTTTCAAACAAGGGGGGGAGGTAGTAGGAAAGGCAATTTGAATGGATAATTATGATGTTTGAAGCATTTACATTAAAAAAAGGAGTTTAATTCAGATTTCCTTATAATTTATGAAATATTCAAGTAGAATATCTTGGTTATAATGATTATTATTACCTTGCCAAATTGCTGTGAGAAGAAAAGATCAGAGGAAGACGACTACTAAGATTATTATGGTAGCAGCTACTGCGATTATGTCTACGAACAATGCATATGTTACTAGTTATCTTATTACTGCGACTGCTATTGTAGCTGCAACCATTGGTTGCTTATTTGTTTTTTAGATGGATTCTCTGAGTGGAGTGATGATTCTCTCGATTTTTTACCATAGACTTGTTCATTTGCGAATTCTCTGGGAGTTTTACCATTCATCATAGAACTAAGAGATTGCCTTAATGGATTGGTAGTTTTTAAAGGTTAAGTTTGCATGGGGTAGGTCTGCTATTGTGACTCAGGGAGATGCTGTTTAGTCATTTGCAGGTAGGATTATTGGAAGTTTTCTTGGTCTTCGGAGATATTCAAGAGATCTGCAGGGGAATCTCCTTCGTTTATGGCATAGACTGAAAGCTAGCCAACCTTCTGGGACATAGTTAGATGGTTTGTTGAGATTGCTGCGGTGTTGTGAAACAAAAAACAAAAAAAAAAGCCAGTTAGTTTGTTGTTCTCTTAATTTGATTTTGTTTTGTTTTTTTCAAAATTTAATTGAATTAAGTTAACCCACTCTTTGTTTTAACATACCCTTTGAACGTAAACGGGTACAAAAGAATAGCATATTCTCTTCTCTCTCTCTGTCTTTTTCTTATAAAACTCACTGTCTTAATAATTCTTTCTGTTTGTTTAATTCATTTGAAGATAGTTAGTTAATTCCAATGGAATGTTTCTCTGATTCTTCTATTTGAATATAGTAGTGTGTGATAAGATGGGATGTTCAAATAATTTTAATTAATATTCCTTTTCAATAATGCAATAATAACTATTATTGCCCCATAAGCTTCATTCATTCGTCGATATTCATGGATTTGTTTCTGAATTACACTTGACTCTAAATGAAAAAAATTACATTTAATATTTACTCTTTTTTATTAGTTTCATTTGTTAAACAGTGAGCTTCCTGTGAGTTAAGCTGTCTTGAATCTTTCGCGAAGTATCCTGCACATACACATTAGCGATATCTCTCTTTCGCATCTTTAAACGCATTTTATTAGTATTAGTTCTATCCATTATTGTATTTACTCACAGTTTTCATTCCTTTCCTCTCTCTTTCCTCACAATGTCTCTGCTCTTGTCTGCACCAACGAAACCAATGAGTATACCAATGATGAGAGTCCTCCTAGCAATCCTATCACGAAATACACAATCAACCTGTATTTCTTATTCTTCGTGATGGTATGCTTGAATGTCTGCAGATACATGATAATCGGAAGTACAAATTACAAAGATGTCCCTGCAACTGCACCGATGATATTCAAAAACACTGCGAACCTTGGAATAGCATAGGCTAGGAAACATATCATTAATGTGATTGTTATCCGTATTCCTGCACGACGACCTTATGGTGATTACATCCATTCTTTTGATTTAGTCAGGAATCGTAAGAGCTTGTCTGAGAGATCATTGGAGGAGATTTACAAAGGCTATTGCTGTTGTTCTTGTTGTTGAGACAATTCTGATGATACACCAACTGGTTCTTAGAAGTTAATGTTCATTTAGAATTATTAGTTGTTATTGTTCGCGTATGCTGATAATTACTTTGGTTCTTCTACGGGAACTGCTGCATCATCACCATCATTGTTAGCCTGATTTTCCCCTTCGACTCCATCATTCTTCTGCATATCATCGTTCTTCTTGCTGTTCTGCACAACTACTGCATTATTGCTACCTTCGGCATAGTTCTTGCCAGCTTGTTACAATTATTATTTAAAAATGAACTACCTAATGATATTGGAGTCTTCAATCACATGGAACGAAGGTAGCAGCTACAATGGATAACTTAATATCAACGCAAATGCATATAATATCTAGAAAAACTACACATCTGGTTTGTCATTAGGGAGATTGAATAGCAGAATTTCCTTGATATTATCACCATACGCTAGCACAGCAAGAACGGAGAAGGATATGTACAGTAACACCATGAGACCATTGACATTCCGGAATATCGGGGAGAATGTTTGCTATGGATTGTGGAGAGAGTTACGAATCGAGAAGATTAACCCGATTGCTTCGAAGGAATAGATGGATACACCGATAAGCATCGGAATCCTACCGAAATCAGCGATGTTTGATACGTTAGCTGAGAGTTCATCGTGTGTCAATGATACCACTTGATTCCAATTGTACTATTAGAGGAAGAAGAAAATAACAACAAAAATGAGAAAAAGGAAAGATACATTTGTGTCTGTGTTTTTGTATTACTATAAAGATCGCGATGAGTGTGAGCATAATCATAATATTCGCTGCAATGGATACTTTCGCGAGCTTACTGATATCATTAATGAACGTCATCGGGAGGATAATCACTAATGCAATAATCAAATATTTCTCATCGTGCTAATTCGATGCACCTACAATATCAAAGACATTCTCTAAGAACTTCAAGAAGAATATCACATAGCTGATGCAGCACCCCGTTTAGAATATAACAATAAAGGATTTCACAGCGAACACACCTTTCGATCCAAAATGATGTCTCGCAAGGTATGTATAATCAATGTCGTCTTTTTCGAAGGAATCAGCGAGGTCAAATAGAAGATGCATTGTTTCGTACACGATTACTGCTACACCAATGAATATGCAGATACTCAAGAGCCAGCCTGCTTCGTTGAACGCGTAAGGAAGAGCTAAGATACCACTTCCAATGTATCCTTTCACGAGATTCATGTAGGCATGGGAACGAGAGGATTTGCTTGAATTGTCTCGGTTATTATGAAAGATCTCTGTGTTAGAGTTATCTTAGGGTTTGGTTTCTTGACCAGGGATACTACTCCCAGTTGTTGCAGTGGATTAGTTATCCTAAGCTTGAGCAGGTACAATGGCATTGCCTACATTCTTATTGTCGAACTCTTCAAGAGGACCTTCATCGTTGTCCCTCTCTTCTGCTAGCTACATATATGAGTAGAATCGAGATCGGGTGACTTAACTGTAGATATAAATAGTAAAAAATATACAAATTGTATGTATTTATTTCTTTGTTGATTTTAAGTGAATTATTCACTTTTCTTTTCACAGGAAAAAAAGTCTATTTGATGTGGATTCTTTTTAAAATAATTCTGATGATTCCACAAGCTTCAGATAATGGATCAATTAATATATAGCAGTCACTCACTGTTTGTGCTATTAGAATCTCTTAGCAGATTTAAATCGTCATGACAATTAGCAATACCCCAAAATATTCCTTTTTTCATTTGCTACTACAATCAAATGATTCGACTGCTACTGGTTAACTCCATCTCTAGACATATTCAAATTTTACATCATAAAAAGAGAACTTCCTTAGTTCTAGAAGAACAAGCACTGCAAATAGATCTAGGAATCCTTAATAAATTAACTAATTCTCTCACTCTCTCTTTCTCTTTTCTCAGTTATCCTTGCCACCATAACAACAGCAAACAAACAAAATACAAATTCACACAGTAATATCTATCCATACATCATTCCCTCCTTTTCTTTTAGCTAGTTGATCTCCTTCTTGGTGATCCTGATTTCTTTCTATCTTTACTTTTCTCTCTTCTCCTTTCTTTTTTATTTTCCTTCTTCTCATCCTTAAAATTCTTCTATGATTCTTTAGCTTCTTTATATGGACTCTCCTTGCTATCTTTCTTCTCTTTAGTTTCCTTTCTCTCTCCTCTATCACGACCTTCTCTTACGTCCTATGTTTCACCACAAACAAATGAACAATATAAGGAATTTCTAATCTCGATAGGCAATATCTTTAGCATTATCTCTCTAGTGCTAAAAAGCGAAAACTCCATAAATTATCAAGTAGTTTTACATCTTTGGTGTCCTTGTTTTTATTGTTTCGTAGATCCAAAAGACGCTTCTTCAATCTATCCGTTGTTTTAATGGAAATCATAAGAAAAGCAGACATAGCTATTCAAAGCATTTTAAAGAATGGAAAAATCTAAGAAGAAATACACATCAATCCCCCACAAAAGATTATTAGGTTCCTTTTCAATAATCCCTTGGAATTTAAAGTGAAATATCTTTAAAAAAACCTTGATTGTCTGAATTGTTTTTGTAAATTTAATAATCAAACTTGTCTAGCCAGAAAGCGAATTATCTCCCACTTGTAAAAATAATAATAATACTCCTCATCATGTATGCTCTTCGATCTTTCCCAAGCAGTTTAAAACAAATATCTCTTTTTAGTTTCTCTCTCTCTATCTCTCTCTCTTTAAAACTTATTCTGTTTTGTTGTGTTAATAATCTCGCCCTATTTACTCTTGATCTCTAGGGCAGTCTGTGTCTTTGGCTTCTAACGAAGCAGATCTTCGGTGTCTTGGCGATCCTCTTCTGTTACGATCCCATGAGGGTGATTTTCTTCTGCTAAAATGGAACAACATAATAACATCATCACAAATTGCACAAACTGCTGACAACAAATAACTCGTCTATTTTGTTATATCTACCTCATAGCATGTTGAGGACTTCTTGATCGACTTACGCCACCTCTTTTGACGCTATAAACAATCAATTAAGAAAATATTCATCCAAGTTATTATGCTAGTTATAATCAAAGAATGGCATGTTTTTGATTTAATTCTTCTTCTATCTATGATTTCTCTCTCTCTCTCTCTTTCTTTCTCACGTGTTGGACATAGTTTTGTTGTCATTCTCATCGAATCGGCCTGATTTCTTCGACCATTCCACGTTTAATCTTAGTCCTAAACATGGAATAATAATAATAACAAACTATTCAAATATCTTAAAATATATCTCCACATATCTTCAAATAATCTAAATATCCTCTCTCTCTCTCGCTATGTTTATTAATCTTTCAAAGCAAAATCATTCAAACCTCCGAAATCCTTGTTGTTGAGATCATTCTTGGCAGCTTCTCCATCTTTATCTTTGGAATACACTACGAAGGCATATCTGTGCTACGAACAACAAAAAGTCAAGGTTAACAGATTAGCAGATTCCAGAAGCTCACAGGATCAGAGAGCTCAAACAATTAGCGATTACCCTGAATTCGATCTTGCAGGGTCCGAATGAATTCAATGTAGCTTCCATTGTTTTTTGTTCTACATTTCTACTGATATTACCAATAAATAAACTCATTCTCTGGTAGTGTTT
>Ga0302271_10002708_pt1 | contig 15693 bp, 8 predicted proteins | sample III_Bog_N1_1_FD_198767 | JGI IMG/M metagenome (GOLD analysis project Ga0302271, IMG submission 198767) | Peat permafrost microbial communities from Stordalen Mire near Abisko, Sweden - III_Bog_N1_1 | ecosystem: Environmental > Terrestrial > Soil > Wetlands > Peat | place: Sweden: Abisko...
CACAGAACTCGACACCTAAACCAACGGAAGTAATCAAGTTTACCACACTCACAGCATTCACCTCTATGACGAACCCGCTAAACATTTGATTCATCAGCCATGTCATCTAGAAGTTCAAAAAGTCAACAAAAAAATTATTAATAAACTTTTTGTTTTGACATATGTTAAAATTACTCCAATGAGGTTGAAAGTGATGAAGAACACATTCAGTGCTACGATAATCGCTGTCCATCCATTTTTAAGTAGATTCACTGCAACATACACTGCTCCGACAGCAAGCAGCATATTCTGCACAGCAATAGCTCTGATTTGCGTGTATTAATCATAGTATGCATAGATGAGCGAGTATGAAAATGCGCTCTTCCCTGATCCTTAGAAATTACTTGCCTTATCGACTGCCTATCTAGTCTCCTCAAATGTGTTGATGAAATCGGCACTAGTGATAACTAAACAAATTAAAAAATTTAAAACAAAATGAAAAAAATATGTGTTTATCTTGTTTCGTGAATATGTTTACCTGGTCTATGCATGAACCTGAGCCTGGAAGTCTTAATGGACCCATCAGCATTGAAGATAATATCCTTGCTGTATTATTCTCCGCAGACACCATATTTTTAACAGCACACAGAACTGACTTTAACTTGCATGAATTTCTAAACTTAGACAGTATACGGATACTGATCGATATCTCTAGTGTTGCAATCGATTGCCCACATTGCCTTAGGATTTGCAAATTGATTGAATGTTGCAATCCATGAATACACTGGAGGTTACACGGTAGAATTCAGAAGCGAAAGAGAATTGGAGATTGAATTGATCACACTCACATCAGCAGAGCTCTGGTAATCTGAAGAATAAAATCAAAAAAAAAGGGGTCAAAAAATAGTCTAATTTATCTAATATTCATACCAACACCCTCAAGAACAAGATAAGCAAGTGGCCCAACTTCGATGTACTCATTGTAGGAGTCGAAGTAATTATTGAGATCGGACCCTGTGATCAGGGAGACTTACTGGTTTAATCCGATGTTAAGATCACACACACCAACAATGCCAATACCCACAAGAGCTGCGAAGAAGATGAAGTTGCAAATATGGAAAAACTTGTTCTTCAGGATTGGAATGTAGTATTTTGCAAGAAGTTTCTTCACTAGATCTTCACGAGGGGGTTTGGGGGGAGCTATTGGTGGATAAATATTATGTTATTTTTTAGGAATTTATCAGTAAAATAAAGAATTATTTTTTTAAATAAATATTCATGATATTTTGGTTTACTTTGAATGCAAAATACGACATCGCATTGTCCTTTGAGTTTTCTCTCTTCATCCCATGCAAGAATAGCTACGAATGCTGTGACTTAGAAAATATAATCGAAAAACACAGCCACAGCAGCTTGTAAGCAGAAAGTTGTGAGAGCTGGAATATTCGTGAAGGTGCCCACACAGAAAGCTAAAACTTCAGAAACAGCTGCAGCAGTGATTGATGGTCCAACTTCTGTCATTCCACCTTTGATTCTCTCACCAAGAGTCTTACCTGGCGAACCTTTTACAGCTGTGCTAATAATGAACATATTGTCGACTCCAATAGCGAGAATCAAAAATGGAATGACTTCTCCTGAAATCATTGTTATGCCGATACTGAAGAACGTAACTAAACCCATGGAGCAGACAATAGAACAGAGAACGATTCCAATACCAGCTAGACCGATTAAGAATCCTGAGTGTGTCTTGGAAGGGAACGAACCGATTGACAATGAAATATACACAAACATGAGAGAATAAGAAAGAATAACAACCCAAATATTCTAGCTTGTTTCTTGGACTAATTCATCGGGAACACTTCTCTCAGCTAAGTACTCTATTTTGAAATCTGGCCATTTTGTAGGGTCTTTATAGTCGATTTCGATAACCTCATTTGGAAGAAATTTTTAAAAATCAAGAGTTTTGTTTCTGAACGAGTAAATGGTATCCTCAAAGATCTCTTTCTCCCATGTCTCAGCGATTTCCTAAGTGAAATCGTCCTTGTTCAGAAGATAAGTCACAATCAAGGCTTGGGATTGTAGCCAGCAATGCTAACAAGGGAGATTATCATGATCATACTTCTAGCAACTGCTACCTCCAACGACAGTTTCCTCTATTTATTATCCAAATTAAAATAAACATAAACTCCGAAATTAGAGCGAAAAAAGAAATTTTATAAATATTTAGTTTATTATTTGCTTACAGATAACAGGAATTCCATTTGAATCTGTGCAGGGAATGAGGGTAGTTTTTGAGTTTGATTCAATGCACAACGCATCGTATTAAAGCGCTTTACGAGGGTCTCTTTGATCCTTGGGGACAGATTTTTAAGCTGCTCTTTCGTCGAGAAGTGTGATGTTCATCTTCCAATAATCCATTGGGGAAGTGATCAAACAGCCTTTATTTGATATTGGCTTGTAGCAGAGATTATCTACAGTGACGTCGTTGCCGTCTTTCTTAAAAGATCGTGTGTTAATGATTTTTTCAAGGTAATACAACCATTTCAGTGGTTCTAAGGTAAATAAATCTGGCACAGTTGTCGTCGTTGCATCATTTACACCAGCAAATGTTTCTGATTTCTTGAAGCTGTCTTCGTAGAACGTGTTATTTGCTTGATTCTCATACAACGGAAGATTGGATTCAGTGAAGAAATTCGCAGCTGGAGCTGGTTTATTGCAAGATTGTTTTGAACTTGAAAGTAATCTTGCGCTGCTGGTTTCAGCAACATCTACAACAGAAGTTTCTCCTACGTAATTCGGTCCAGCTGAGAGGATGATCTAGTCAACTCTGAAAAACGCACCAAAGTTTTCATTAAAATAAGCTTGCTCATCATGCGTTCTTCCGCTGCTAGGCGCCCAGAGATTTTAAGGATCAGTTTCCATTTTCAAGCTGAGAATACCAATTGCGAAGATGCCTGTTAACATCAGCATAAAGCCAATTGCGATACACTTATTCTTGGCGCATTTGTCAGCCATAATACCAAATAACTAACCGAAACCCATTATTTTTTTAGAACCACAATCGTCAGCTAAATTTGCACTTTTTTCTTTTAATTATCTTTCTTCTTCTTTTTTCTTATTATCGTTCCTTTTATTTTATTACAACTTTGATCTTGATATTTTTCTTCTTATCCCTTTTCCCCCTCTTCTTTAAATAATATTATTCCAACTTCTTACAAATATTATCACAATAACACTTTCAAAACTCTTAATTTCAAAGCTGACGAAAAATCTCCCAAGAGCTGTAGTTTTTAATAAACATTACTCTCTTAGTCTACTCCTCTTTTTGCCTCTGAATTCCACTAGTTTGGACTCCGTTGAATCTAGTTAATTGACAAACATTTTCCCCTGATTTTCTCAGTTGATTACTCTGATTTTTTTAAAATATGTAATTTGAAGAGTTTTTACTTTTATTCCATTTTTTTTATTATTAATTAGCTCATATCATTTATTTGGATCTGTTTCTCAATAAAACAGCTTTAAACATTGAAAGCCGGCAAATAATTCAATATTTCCTCTCTAGTGATGTTTTTAACATAATCTCATAGCAATCTCCTTCAAAAACACCCAGCATTCAAAAAAATAAATATAATAAAATGAAATTAGTTATTTATTTTTTCATCTGCATATTCTTTAATCATTATGAGACTGAGTTACTCTTTAAGATTATTCCAAATAATTCTTATATATCTTATTTATATTTTTAATAATGATTTCTTTAAGGGATTGGATACTCCAATGATTTATTAAAAGTTAAAACACTTTTCTGGTTTATTATTAATAAATTATTCCTTTAACTTGCCTGAATTTAATTAAAAAAAGGGGAAAAGTAATTACAAATACTTATTTTTAAAATAATATTTTGCAATAAATCCAACAATGATCATTATCATAATTTACCAAACAAAACAAAAAACACACTTGACAATGAATACAAAAACTCTCCCTCTTGTTTTTTTGTTAACTCTTACAAGAGCAGAACACGTTCTTTGATTTTATAAGAATTTCACTCAAAATTTCTAAAAAAATTATGTCTGACTGAAGAGATTTAATTTGTGTTTTTCTTCATTGTTTTTGATAAAGACAATTAAAAGACATAAAAATACTTGAAAATTAATTCATCATCTAGTCCTTTCCGACTTTTGAAAAAAATCAATCCAGCCACATTTCATTATCGCATTAGCTCCTTCATGACGATCATCACTTTCAAGCTGTATTCGTTTCTGAGCATACTGATGGCTGGCGGTGCTATCATCAACTCTTACACACTCCATAAATAATTTTTCCCTACTGTTATTTATCTCACAACGCATAAATCAAACATCCTAGTATTATCTAACTTCTTCTTGATGTTTGGCATCGCATTCCTACTGCAGATCATACACTTCTTTTTCGCTGAAGTTAGAGAGATAGAGAAGATTGTAAGATAGTTGTTTTTTTCTTCAGTTTTTCCTTCAAAAAATGAAACATCTCTATTAAACTCAAAAAAATTAGAATTTTTGGTTTCATGATCCCTTTTTTTTCGCTTGCTTGAATAGAGTATCCTAGACAGCATGAAGAGAAAGATGTTCGATATCTTCATAATAATTCTGATATTCCGTGAAGGCATCATAGACTAGAATTTCTTCTTTTGGATGACTATCTTAATCTTCTTCTGGATAATCCATCAGCTCACCATAAAGAGATCCGAATATGTAAATAAACAAAAACAGCTCGCAAACACATATCTGCAACTTTTTTTCCTATTGATTTTTACATTTTTCTAGTTGATCTCTGAGAGCGTGATGGATGGAAATTTTCATATGAAAGTCAGCGGATTATATGTACTTTTATTGTGCATCGACAGTCTGCTCGTAAGATATCTCTATTAAATTTACAAAAGTGACAGTGAATCTGAGAAATCCACATTTTACTTGTTGTTCTTCTTGGAGTTCGTCCTGATATTCCTTGCCACAATCTACCCAGCGATTAGATATTTTGTGAATGCATTTGAAGCCTACAGTTTCTCTCATTTTCAATCTAAGAACACAATCCTAATGATTCTTGAGTTTCTATCTACTATTTTGAAGCTCTCCGTGCAATTATTTATCAGATTCTAGTTTTAGTTTTATATGCCATTCATTGTAGATCACCTAGAAACTGTACACTCGTTGTTCACCACAATCACCAAATTCTTCTAATCGATTAAGCTTCTTCGATAACTCAATTAGTAAAACCAACTAGAATGTCTATTTTTGAGTTAGATTTCACAAATTTTCTCTCTTTTTCTTTGGAGATCTAATTTGTACATTTCTTCTTTTATCCATAAGGTTACCTGATGTAAATCTCAATGAGTTAGAAGGTACTGATAATACCTGCTTGATATGTCTATCTGAAATCACAGAAGGCAAAAAAATTGGATGTGGACATATTTTCCATAAAAACTGTCTCCGTGAACTCATCTAAGGAAAATCCAACTAAGTCTGCCCGAAATGTAGAAAACCAATTCAAATCGATCCTAAAAAGCTTAACCTCACTGAACCACCTAAGCATCCTCATCATCACCATCATCACCATAACCACCATCCAAATGCATAGTCTCAATTCCCTAATAATCCCCCATTTCCACTTAGTTTGAATACTGCCCCAATAATACAAGGGGCGACTGGAAACCAAGAAGGTCTAAAATTTTCAGAAATTCCTCAACATAAGTTCTCCTTCACTAATCCTGATTTTATTATTGATCTCGGAAAAGATTAAATCCTTCAGCAGCCATTATTTAACATGATTGATGTTCTAATTCTAGAAAAGAAAACACCTGAAATCATTTTAAGAATTAAATCTCTAGTTCAGCAGATATTTGCCATTGATAAAGAAATTCAAGCTGAAGAAGATAACGAAGATGAAGGAGGAAACAGAGCTGAAGAAGAGGAAATTGATTTAAATAAGAAAAATATCAAGAACACAAATAGAACAATTAGCTCTCTCTTTGATTTCTCCAAGCTAATTGGGCTTTCAGATCTGTCAAAATGTAATTCATTGATTGATTTTAGTTATTTTATCAATATTTTTTGATTCATATGCTTTGACTTCTTAGGTGGTGCAATAAGCTATGCCATGCCAAAAGAAATATCTTACAATCGATCTCTTGACGATGAGTGTTTAAGATTACGAATAGAACTCATGAATCTTCTTATTTCAAATTCAGAATAAGGAGCCCTCTTTGAATCGATCTTCTTTGGGGCATCAGATAGGATCTTAAAATAAATGCCACCTAATAGCAACAACAGCGACAAAGATAACAATAACAAATATAAGAATTCCTAAAGGTACAATTAAGTTAATATGTTTGAAGAAGCATTGAGAACCAAGGAATCAAATGAAATAGTAGAATCGAATCAAAATAAAGATAAGAATATTACAAATGAGAATGAATTACAAGGTTTAGAGAGAAGTATTAGTAGCTAAGATAGAAGAAAAGCATGGATTGAATAGCTCTAATTGTAAGTAGAAGCATCTGCAAAAGCAGCATTGAAATCATAGTAATCTCAACAACAAAAAGAGTAAGTTTAAGTAGAAGAGTAAATTGATAAGGATATCTCAAATGAATGAGAAGAAAACTAACAATAAATATATTTTAGAGATTATCTAGTGATGCATTTCTACATATTGAAACTTATTCACCTTTCAAACTGCTTTCAAAGATATTTATATGTTATGCCTTTCAAGATATTTTCCTAACTTTTCTCTTGCAAAAAATCATAGTCTTTCTTAAATCCTCTCCCATACATTCTGAATAACAAAGATAAACAATTTAAATGATTAATTAAAAACTCACTCAAATATTTCAAAAAATATCGAGGTGAGCAGGACTCGAACCTGCAACCTTCTGATCCGTAGTCAGATGCTCTACCATTGAGCCACCACCCCAGGCATAGAATATAGCGAATTATAAAAAGAGAAAATCGCACACAGAGTCCTTGAATCATTCATTATGATTTTAAAATTGTAATTTTCATTTTGGCTAAAAAAATTCTATTCTCTTAAAAATCATTTTGTTTGATTTTCATTTGGAAAAGTTTTTAATTTTCGATTAATTTTTGGAATAATCTACCACCAAGATTAGCCCTCTGTAGAAAATGCTGATTATATGGTATCAAAAGAAGGCGATAATCAAATATGTTGAACACTTCAATTAAGTATGAAATAATGCGAGGAATACTGTAAAATCATTAAAGTCGATTTTTTATATTGATTGATATTTTTGATTTTTTATGCAAATAATTCGAATTCTTTTTCTTAAATGTTTGTTTGAAATTCATTAAGATACTGATGAGAAGTTGAAACATTGGCTTGGAATTGAGTAGCTTGGAGAACAAAGAAGAGATATTTATTAATCTCTGTGCGAAAAAGAGATATTAAAGTAGGTTATCTTCGAGGAATAAAATGCCAAGCCAGATTCCTTGAAATTATTTTAAAAAAATGCAAGGAAACTAAAACTAATTCAAAAAAGTTGCTTTTTGGGATTAACTAAGAGAAATAGCACCAAAAACATCTACGTTTTGATTTAAAAAAATACATTAAGGATTACAAGTACATGTGTGAAAGGTTTTAGTTGAGAATGTGCTTGAAAATAAATAGCATTAAATCTTTAGATTTAGCTTTTATTAAAAAGCTACAATATGCTTTCCTTGGTTCTTAATGAGATTAATGAATTAAGCTGATAAAAGAAACCAAAAGGGAATTACTTTTATCTTATGGAGACTCTGAAAGTATTTACTTTTATTGAATTCATGATGTAAAAAAAGAAAACACTCTTCAACTTACAGAGATTACTTCTATTTAGATTTTGAGTTCGAGAGAAATTTATGTCTGATACTTCATAGAGTTTCGTTAAGGAAGAATATGATTGATTGTACTTCTGATGTGCTAGAAATTTAGAAATCAGTAATACATATTGAAGGACTATTGGTTTCTCAAATTGAATGTGAAATTCTTTCTAAATATTATGCATTTCAGTGTATTTCATAAATAAAGAGAAAAATAATCTAAAAAGATAATAATAAAAATACCTTTTTGCTATCAAAATAAAAATTAAAAAATACGAGGTGAGCAGGACTCGAACCTGCAACCTTCTGATCCGTAGTCAGATGCTCTACCATTGAGCCACCACCCCAGTAATAAAGGATAATAAAGAACGAAAAACAATTCAATGAATATCAATCCATTTCTTAGAAATTTGTTTCTTTTTCTTCTTCAAATAATCATATTGATTTTACAGGTATAATTAACGAAGAAATTTGCAATTAAAAAAGTTATAATAAACAAAGAAAATGAAGGTAAAATTAATCCAAAAAGATAATAATCTACTTTGAACTTAATAAATAAAATTTACATTCAGAGTTTATTTCTTACATAAGGAATTATGAAAATAAGCACAAAACTAGCGTCATCAGAAGCAATTTTATTATCTTCTCAACCAAAAACTATTAAATAAAATTCATCTCAGCTGAAATAAAATAAGAAAAAAATAAGAAAATTTGCAGGAACAAGAATCCATAAACAAATCTAGAGAAAATCAAAACGATTTTTCATTTTTGAAGTCTGATAACATAGCGAATGTCTGGTTCTACCCACACTAAAATCGATTTTGATGAGGAAATCGAACGAAAAGGATCATATTCTTTGAAGTATGATGTAGTCTCTACGTTTTTCCCTGAATATAAAGACAAACAAAATGTATCTTGCAATTGGGTTGCTGATATGGACTTTCGTGTCTGTTCAAGTATTGCTAAGGCACTTGAAGAAAGATCGAAGAACAACAATATTTTCGGGTATCCTGGGTTATTAAGCTAAAATGACTCCTTAAATGAAAATTTAATCTCTTGGTGCAAGAAAAGACATAACTATTCCATCCAAAGAAAATGGTTAAATGTAACGAATAATACCCTATAAACGCTCCATATGCTGATTAAGCTAAAGAGTAAAAAGAACCAAGCTGTAGTTGTAAACAGTCCAGTTTACTATAAATTCATTGAACATGTCTAGAACATCAACAGAGTTGTTGTAGCAAATGAATTGGTTTATGATAAGGATAATGGAAAGTATTCCATTGATTTTGAGATTCTTGAGAAACAATTATCAGATGAAAATACAAAAATCATGTTGTTCTGCAATCCGCATAATCCTAGTGGCAGAGTTTGGACATTTGAGGAAGTTCAAAAGGTTGCTTAGCTTTGTCTTTAGCATAATGTATTTTTGATCTCTGATGAAATCTTCGCTGATCTTGTGCTCCCTCCGAATAAGTAATTTAGATTTGAAAACTAAACTAAAAATAAAATACTCCCTTTTTATTTTTTTTTAGGCATACAATAGCAGGAAGTATCAGTGAAGCTGTGAATTAAAACACAGCTACGATATTCACTGCTAGCAAAGCGTTCAACATAAGTGGATTGGGTATTAGTACGGTACTCATCCCTGATGAGAAATTACATCAAGAATTCACAATCCTCAACAGAAAATATGGGTTCTATTTCGTTAACACCTTAGGACAGCTTGCTGTGGAGAAAGCTTACACTGAAGAAGGAGAATCATGGCTGAATCAAGCTCTTGATTATCTTCAAAAAAACTACAATTTTATGGTTGAATTTTTGAATAAAGAGTGTCCAGCAGTGAAGGTCTTAAAAATGGAAGCCGCTTATCTTGCAGTACTTGATTTTGAAGATACCAAAATGACTTATGAGCAAATTAAGTCCACCCTTGCAGATCACGCGGTGCTAATTGAAGATTTGATAGACTTTTTTTATCCTCCTCAAGGGACAACTTTCTTTAGAATAAATTTAGCCTGCACAAAGAAGAAACTGCAATTATGTCTTCAGCGAATTGTAGATAGCATTGCTGGGTATTAGAATTCTTAAAAAGATTGAGAGTGAAAATGAGAATGGAAGTTGAGATTGTCTTTAGAGATTATTCATTACATTGTTTGTTTTAGTCTAATAAAATAAGAAAAAATTTAGAAAAAAATACAATATCTAAAGGAAGAGTCTCAAGGTGAAATAAAATTAATTATTATTTTTATTATACATCAAAAGAAAGAGATAAGAAGAAAAAGGATTACTTGCGCTTCATAAGGAAAGAAAATGTAACAAAAAGAGTAAAAAATTGTGTAGTTTGTTAATTGATTTAGGTAATTTAATTACATTTCTTCAAAAAGGAAATTTATAAATATATCTACTGCTTACGCTTAATTCAAGAGATAGATTCTAATGATAACAAAGATCCTCCCACCAAACACGCAAGAATCGAGTGGGTTATCACTCAAAAAAATAAAAAAATACCAAAAAAAGAACCAACAAAAAAAATAGACAATGACATCCTTAAGTCCTTCTAAACCATCGATGATTCATTCTTTCTTGACAAACAAGGAAGCGTACATGATGGCTGGAGGTAAATCGTCTGTTTCAAGTCGAGCAACTACTTCAAATAGTTAAGTAAAAAGAAATGAAACCCACAGATCCAGCAGTGATGAAATGAAGCGAGAATTGATCATGGCTAAACGACAAGCAAAGACAATCGACTAATTAATGGGGGAAGAGAAGAGCTACAAAGATGAATTAGAGCTGACAAGAATGAATTGGAATTATAAAAACAGATTTAAAGCGAAAAATGACAGACAAATGGAGTTTAAAGGAGCCATGAATTCTTTGATTTAAAGTTTCAAATCAGCTGAAAAAAATGTTCAAGCTATTAAAAAGCGCAATGAAGACTCCAAAATCGATGGGGAAAAGGGTTTGATATCTGCATCGAGGACAATTGATGAATCTAAAAAAGAAGATTTCTATGGGATGCTCTCTAAATAATCAAATAGAAGCACAAAAGCTGCTGCATTTAGCTCTACAATGAGTGATATAAATCTAAATTACATGGATTCTAGCAGGAGCCATGCATAAATGTAAAAAGAATCAGGAATATGTGAAGATTTCAGAAAATTCAATAAAATACTCGCCGACACAGAATCCCTCTGCTAAGAGATTATTCCTGATATCCGCAAACTCGCTTAGACTAAAAAAATGCAAGATATGTAGATTTTTTTTATTATTTCAATTTAATTTCACTCTTGGCAAGTTAAATTTTTTAAAAGTTTTTCACTGATTTTTTAACTCTAAGTGATTTTCTTTTTTGATTGTTGTTTTTGTTCAAGGCAATTCAAAAGAGATAAGATAGCATTAATAGAAGTGATAAAAAGCCCTGGAAATCATATGAAAAAGATGGAACTCCAAAACTAAGAATATTTAAATAAAGAGAAGGATATGCTCCATCCATACATTCGATTTCTCGGCTACGATAACAAAGAATAAGTACCAAATATCTCGAAATGGTCGAAATTTGAGTAAGTCGAAAGTCGATATCTGTATCATTAATTCACACAAATTGAAAAAAAGAGTTTCTAATAAATCAAAAATGAATAGAAAGAGAAAACATTCAGAGAAGAATAATTAGAGAAACTCAGAAGGGAAGGATAGCATACTGCCAGTTCACCAACTCTTTCAAGAAAAGATACATCTAGAAGACATAAAAGTGCTAGTTCAAGTAGAGACATAAAAGAATAGAAAAGCAATGACGCTGAAAGGAAATAAAGTAATATCAGTAATGGTAGTAGTTTTCCTTGTAACTTTTGTGAAATTGATAAGAGTCAACATGACATTTCTGGATAGATTTCTAAAAAAATTAGATTCAATGATTAGAGTTGCATGTGCGAAGGATGTGAGAAGGATTTATCTAAGTTTGAGGGAAAGCCATCATTAGGATCGTTTTCGGGGTTATCAGATTCGAAAAAATCAGGATAAGGAGATATAATCTCAGGAAGATAAAGGATAGAAGTAATTAGTCCACTTAGTCAGCAGAGACATAATATTTTCTTGAGTCCAAAACAGTAAAAGAAAGTGATCAATAAGAATAATAGTTTCATAAAGTTAGAATATCCTTCTGTGAAAGATCATGACAGTTTGGGTATTAAAGATGGAATTAGCTTGTAAGATATTGATAAATAGTTAAAAACAGAAGAATCAAATAAAGAAGATAACGGAAAAGCTAGAATTTCAAAAACAGAAATGTCATAAAGAAGCCCAAAAATAATTAATTTCAATAATAAGCACTTTTCAACAGGAAATGTTGTAAAATTTGAAGGAAAAGAACAGTAAATTAGTGATAGAACTGAAAGAGATCATTAGAATTTAGTGTCTAGCTAAAGTGATAGAAAATCAATTTTAAAAAAACCAGAAGAATCTTCTTTGTCTCACATAACTCCTTTTGGATCAAGAAAAAGTAATGTTTCATTGGCTTCAGCTACATACCTCAGCATGAATACTCTCAATTTCAATGCAAATTCCACTAAGACCACACCAAAGCAATAGTTTCTCCATAAACCAGCTCCAGATCATCCCAAAACTGCAGAATCGTTAACAAAATATCTCAATTAAGATAAACTTTCAAAAACTACAGGATTCAAAGATTTTAAGAAACTCACACTTCCAATACACGCCAAGGACTAAAACTCTTTGCATAGCCAATAGCTCAAACAGCAAGAGTCATCTTAAAATGGATCTCATTTGCAATCACAGTAACATCGAAATAATGGAAAAAATAACAATAACTAAAATAACAACAATAGCCTTCAAAATCAGTAAACAACAACAGCAGATCAATCTAAGAAAAATGGCTTAACAACTAACTTATAAGTCCCAGATTTCTTTAATTAAATGACTCTCAAAGATATGAACACATTAAGGAAACAAACAGAATCATTGAAGTAGAAAACTCAAGATATCTTAGCGAATTTAGGGAATCCTGAAAATATCAAATAAAACGAATAAACAGGAGTAACTGCTATCAAAAGATAGATGCTTACTTACCAAGAGCATAAAGATGACATACTTGACACCTGGGACCGAAAGTAAGTAAAATAAAAGTAAAAAAACAGATAAGAAATCAAGAATATTGTTGCAGACCATTATAAAAAACAATAACTAGCAAAATAAAGGGCGTACTAAAATGGAGAAGATAGTGAAGATGAAGATGAAATAGAGATTATTTAAAGTCAAGGAAGTTAGTAGAATCAATAGATAGGGAATAATAATAAAACAAATACACAATAATAAGTAGTTCCCTCCTCAGGTCTTCAATCGCCACAAATACATTAGAAATCATAAAATCTCATTTTACAAAAACAACAATAATTGCTTCATTCTTCTGAAACTCCTTCTAAAAAAAGTAGTAATACATTGACTTATGGACAGATGAAAATCAAGAATATGGAGTTAATCAAGCATGCTAAGATGGTTGCTGCTAAATCTAAGTAATCTGAGTAGTCTTCGTTGTTGTAGTAGAAAAATTCAGTGAAAAATATTCCAGTTTTTGCATCTATGTAGCAAAACAAAAATGGAATCATGCTTTCTCCATCAAAATTTAAACAATAGTACTCGTTTAAAGGGCATGGTCCTAATGGAATAACTGAGATAACTTCTTCATTGAAAAAGTCGTTCCTTGGATTTGAGGAAGGAGGAGAAGAAGAAAAGCAAGAATCTTTGAAGAAAATAGCTATTAATAAGGAAATATCTATTTAAAAAAGTCTTGTGGATATAATTTCAGGAGCGTATGGAAACGAATAAAATAAACAATCAATATAAAGTGAAGGTAACTAATAAACTGAGCCTTCTTTGTCAGCTGATAACCCAAAAGAAACCAAAGTGAACTTCGAACTATCAAAGTTGTTATTGAAGGATGATAAGAGAAAAGCGAACTTGAAATTGCTTTAAGAAAAGTAGTAGTAAAAAAATAAAGTTAAAGAGTACTTGAATCAAGCCTTAACTAGATCGAATAAACTACATAGCTCGCAATCTGATAGGATCATGACATAAATTAGGTAGCATCGCATGGAAAAGGTAAATGATATCATAATAGCCATTTAAATTTGTTGGATTTGTTAAATTATTAACTTTTTTAGGAATCGAACTAAGCCGAGGTAGATTTTAAGATGATGACAACGGAGCTTTAACGAAAGGAGAAAGAATTCTAAATGATGAATGAAGGTAAATCAGAGGAGATGGTTAAAAGGAAAAAGAGAGAAGATATCCTGTTTTCAATATAATCGAAGATCTACAGCAATAAGAAATTCGATCCTACAAGGTTCTTCCGAGAAGAATAAGTGTGGAAGAATACAATCAATGAAATTACTGAGTATACTCAAGGAAGAGAAGATAAACTAGAAAAAGCTAAAAATTCTCTTTTACATCCTGTTGAACTCAACACTCCAGGGAATAATATTAATTAGAGTGAAACCGCTGGAGGATAAGCTGTTTCCTTTTCAAAGTAACCCTCATAAAAAATGTCACTTTCATTGGAAAACGTATGATCAATTAGCTCGGTTCTTCTTGGATTATGCCGAATGGAACTGAACTGCTGAAACATTACTCAAAAAAGAATAATTACTGAATAAATTACCCTAAAAATCTACATTAGTTTTCATTTATTGGTGCAAGGACAAATTTCTTGTTAAATCAGAGTTTTTTTATTAAAGAAATATAAAGTTTTTATCTCTCTCAATTTCTTTTATTAAAGACTCATTTTTTTCTTAAATTTCCACAAATATAATATTATCCAAACAAATATAAAACCCTACCAGAAAAAGCATAGTCTGGGAATTTAAAATGAATTTGGATGATTTTATTTTAACAATTCATCACCTTTTTAATTTATCTCAATTTTGTATTTAATATATCAGTGTAAGATTCTCTGAAATCAAAGTAAGTAACAAAATCGAACGGAAGGAAAGAGAAAAGGAAAAAGAAAGAGAATGGATCATAATTTTAGAATTGAAAACATATTAATTGTTAAATCAATCTCAAATGATGTTCTAAAGTTGAAAATATTTCTCATTTTAACAAAACAACATTAAATTTACCTCTAATATTTGAAAGGCACATGACTAAATTGATCAGTGGCTACTTCTTTAAAGGAAGATAGAAGGTCAAAAGGTAGATGCTTTAATGATGCTGATATTTTTTAAAACCAAATAGAGTCTCAATCAACACAGATTAAAGAATATCTGAAACAATCAAAGGCTGCAAATCAATATCTTGGGAGGGGGGGGAGGGGTATATTAAATCTTTCTGTTTACACATGACATAAAGTAAAAAGACTAAGAAACAGTCAAAACAGTAACCAATTTTCATACTAATTAATAGCAATAACTTTCATGAAAATATCATAAAGAATAATCATTAGTCTTGTAGGTTTATCATTCATCCTTAATTATTAGGTATTTTCCATTTTTGACTCAATTTAATTCAAAAAATTTCCTTCAACTAAATAAAACATAAAGATACAATTGATGAAGATAATTAAGTCATTAATGTTAATAAAAGAATAAAATATCTATGGACTTCAGAGAAAAGGGGAATATAATGTAAGGTTAATGAGAAATAATAAGAATCCCAAAGACATAAGGGGATTCGAGAAAATACTCGTCAGGGAATCACAAATTAGCAGAAGGGAAAAAATAAAATATAAGGCCTAAAATCAATCGATTGATTCTCCCAGCAGAGATAGAAGAATAGGAACTTAAATTCTGGAGGAAACGAGGATGCGCTGAGAGAAAGTATTAATAATAATAAAAAAACTAAAAATAAAAGTAGCTTA
>Ga0302271_10002710_pt1 | contig 15689 bp, 11 predicted proteins | sample III_Bog_N1_1_FD_198767 | JGI IMG/M metagenome (GOLD analysis project Ga0302271, IMG submission 198767) | Peat permafrost microbial communities from Stordalen Mire near Abisko, Sweden - III_Bog_N1_1 | ecosystem: Environmental > Terrestrial > Soil > Wetlands > Peat | place: Sweden: Abisko...
TATTTCAAATCATTTTAGAATTCTTATCTGTTTCTTTGCAAAATCAATCACAAAACAGGACTCAGTTATGTAAAGAGCTAACAAGTTGCTCTACGGAAGCGAAATTGTCTGAGAAAAACTAAACAAAAATCAAGATATTCTAGTTAATATGCATGTAGATTTGCTTTTTCATCTTGTATGCCAGGTTTTATTATATACTCACCAAAAAAAGAATTAATTTCCTTCTGAGCATCTGAGAAAGCTAGCAAACACAAGAGATATTTGAAAATTATTTAAATAAGCACAGGCAACTTTGGTATCAAACGATTACTGAGTAAAGCCAACATCACATTTATCAATGCAAAAGATATTTTCAATGGAAATTCATTTTATTAAATGCAACAACATAAACAAAAAAAAGTTGTGTCGTTTAGGGTTTAAGTGCGTTAAGAGGATTGCATACAATGTCATACACTCAAATCTAGTCTCTTTCTCGAGTTTTGTCTTTTATCCCATTCGTTGATCAAACAATTTACACTCTTTGAGGTTCAATTTTCCTTGTATGAATGAGAATATTCGCAATATTCTTATTGAACTCAGGTGGCCCGCAGATAAGGATCTTCGTAGGGAAAGATTATGACAATGCTAAGTCAATGAATTAAAGATCAAAGTTCTGCTTCGTTGAAGGTAAAAATTGATCACTTTCTTAGTTCCCAAATCGCAATGTCGCTTGGAACGTCGGATTCTGCTAGAATTCCCTACTGAAATTATGCAAATCGCAGATGGTCTAGTAGCCATAAGCTTGAGCTTTGCTCGTAAAAGCGCAGAACAATTTTATCTTGAAATTCTATCCAAAGATTGCGTCGTAATTCTAATTTGTCGGATTGACTGTATTCGCTTCATCTTAACCAAATCTATCCTTGATGATCTCGTAGATGAGTTTCTTCAAGAGGTAGTCAAATAAATCTAAAAATGGCAAAATTCCAGTGCCAGCAGCGAAAATAATATGCTCTCCATCGCTGTTCTCGTCGATTTCGAGGCCTTGTCCGACTGGTTCAGATAGGTAATACAACTTATGCACGTTTAAATGCAAGAATTTCGAGAGACCATTTGTCACAGATACACCCTGCTGCTCTTTAATAAGTAAAGGGAAGCTTTAGCTGAAGGGAGTATGCACAGGAGCGGTGATGTTCTACCTCCCAGTAGCAACGGATACTTGACTCTAAGCAATGTCATCTCTCATTTTATTTTGGAAGTACTTAATGAGATCCAATCTGTAGCGGTAGTTCTCCTCCAAGAAACCAAGGACGACGGAATAATTCCTAGGGTGGATGTTCACTGTGTCGATTTAAGGGGTTAACTGAAAAAAATACCCAAAAACAACTCAGAAAACATTATCATAATTTGATTATTTTATTTTTTTTACCACAACGCTCCTTCCGAACCATCTGACACCAGGTAAAGTAGTTCTGACTTTAAACGCAGGGTTTGTAAACAAAAAGACTTTGTAGAATTCGTTCACATTGCGAACTTCAGTGAGGTTCCATACTGCTTTCCCTTGTTGATTCTGATTTCGGAATAACAGCTACTATGTAGGTTGCTGCTATTGCGGCTATTTCTTTTATTCTTAGGATGGTTAACCCAATGGTTTAGGTTTCTCTGATTTATCTCCGTCTTTTAACGGCTATTGGTAAATCTATTACCCTTCTGGAGCAGCAGCACTTCCAGCTCCTTATGGTTATGGCTTTATTTACCCCGTTTATTCCTTAATCTCTTGTTCATCTGACCTCGCAAAGATATTATATTCCTCAGATCTGATGTCTCCAATGAAGAATTTTCTCAAGAAATTCAATGCGTAAAGTGTATGCCTATATGGACTCATAGTTGTATACTCACACGCATACCCTCCATTGAAGTACCTGCTGATTTCCTTGCCTTTAATGTGCTTCAGAAGGAACTACCCACCAGGATGTTAAATCTCACTAATATCGAAGACACTGTTCTCATAGACCACATAAGTGATATCCGGAAATTCCGCATTGATCTCCTCCACGGATCCTAAGGGGAATCAAATAGTCAAAAAAGGATTAAATAAATAATGAATAATCTGTCATATTTGGTGCATTACTGTGATCATTGTAGCGATCGAGGATTTTATTGTAGGTTTCCTGTTATGTAAGATCTTGATACTCAGCTTTCACGGGGGTCTATTTTGTTAAGAAAATAGGTTCTTAGCGATACAAAAACTCAATGGATACTAATATAATCCCTTCTGCGACATAAAGACCACCAACTGCCTTGGCCCTGAAAAAATAAAAAAAATAAAAAATGAAGAAAAATTGTAAAATAAGTATGAATTCACTTTAAAGATAATCACTATTGTAACTTACCACCAATAATCATCAGTGTTCGTCTTGATGTAATAAGTCTTCTCAAAGAGATCAGCTCCGATGACGACATTCGCTTTGGCGACTAAGTAAATGAAATATCCGAGGACTTTATGCACGAGTTTAAACGAATAGACTTTCTGCGAGCCATTCTCGTTTTCAAAGTTCAGCTTCGTCACCATGCCAAGGAAATGCTGCAGGACAATCAGGGAGAGTATTATGACACCTAAGATGAAGTGCGCGCCTTCTTTGCTTGATTGATTGCTGAGATTACTGATTTAAGTTGCTCGATCACCGATCTAGACGAAGATCACGATCAAAGAGCAGACATTCGCTAAGGCCATGATAGACGCGTGCAATCGAAGGTACTTTTTGTAAGCCTTGAAGTATCGAACACAGATGATGCTGATATCCACGAGGATACCCCAGATTATGAAAAGTGCTATGGAATGCGCTTTTTTAATTGTTGTGAGATTGCTAGAGGTTGTTACAGTATCCAATAAGCGCTATTGTAAGGACTATGGAGAGAGTTCAAAGTGTTAGGAGTTTGATTATTCTTGTTATGACTGATATTCTTAGGTTTGCTATGAGTAATCAGTGAAAGTATCATCGGAATGAGCTTCTGGGAGTATCTATGATAGCAATTATGGCTGCTAGTTCGTTGTTTCTCCAGCAGTCATTGCAGCACACAAGAGAACGGCACTCAGGAAGCACAGGGCTTTAATATTGTATTGCATTGGTTAGGATAGATGTGATGAGTAATTTTTTCTCTCTTTTTTTTCTATTAAAATTCTTATTTGTAATGATTGTGAATTTGATTATTAATGAATCTCTTCTTTATTTGCTTATCCTATGGACTAAAATCAACTTCAAAAGAGATCATCATAATCTATCTTTCTGCCCCTCCTCCTCCTTCAATTATATATTTTGAATTTTTGTGGTTTATTTGAATTAAACATAGTTTCTTTCTCCCTCTTGTGTGATTGTAATTCAAAAAGTGAGTTTTCCTCCAAAATCCTCAACCACTTGAATCAAAGCTAAATAGTGGTTTAAAAGAGAAATAATAGCAGTCTGTTTTTTGGAATAACATGAATCTCACTCTTAAGGGATTATTTATTAGTTTTAATCGTTTTTTACTCAAAATATGGCAAATAGTTTTATCAACTTGCTATCAGAAAATAATAGTAGCAGTGAAAAAGAACAAGATAAAATATTCTCATCTATGTCTACTAGACCTAGTCTGGCACTTACTCTAGCGTCGATTTCTAATAGAATGGTAACTATTCCTTCTAAGAAAAATGAGAGTGATATTAATATTGATTTTCTGATCTTATTTAATAAATTGAAAGGATTTTAGCTCAATGAAGGTTCACTATTTCAAATATGTAACTGGGAATTGAATTAAAAAAAAATTATTTTAATAAAATAGAAATCATAAAAAAAAGAAAAATATTAAAAAAATGTCTAACAAGAATAACATTTGTGATCAAATGTTTCATGAAATTCAAATGGAGACTCAACAATTCTAAGAACTTATTGTTGAAAGAATTTCAATAAGGGCAGGGAATCTATAAAAACTGATGGAAAAACTACAAAAAACACCTAATTAATTAATAGAGTCAATCCAATTTTTTGGTGGTAGTAATATTGAAGAGAATAAGGCAAAGTATTTAGGAGAAGGGATTTCAAAGTGTGTTTCTCTCACTTCTTTAAATATTTCTCTATGGGCGAATAGCATTAACGATAAAGGTGTAAATTATTTAGGAGAAGGAATTTCAAAGTGCGTTACTCTCACTTCTTTAGATTTAGATCTCAGCTGTAATATTATTGGTGAGAATGGTGCAAAGTATTTAGGAGAAGGGATTTCAAAGTGTGTTTCTCTCACTTCTTTAAATCTTTCTCTATGGGGGAGTAGTATTGGTGATAATGGTGTAAATTATTTAGGAAAATGGATTTCAAAGTGCATTACTCTCACTTCTTTACATTTAGATCTCAGCCGTAATATTATTGGTGAGAATGGTGCAAAGTATTTAGGAGAAGGGATTTCAAAGTGTGTTTCTCTCACTTCTTTAAATCTTTCTCTATGGGGGAGTAGCATTGACGATAATGGTGTAAATTATTTAGAAAAAGGGTTTTCAAAGTGTGTTACTCTCACCTCTTTACATCTAAATCTCAGCAATAATAGTATTGGTGAGAATGGTGCAAAGTATTTAGGAGAAGGAATTTCAAAGTGTGTTACTCTCACTTCTTTAAATCTTTCTCTATGGGAAGAAAGTAATGGTGATAATAGTGTAAAGAATTTAGGAGAAGGAATTTCAAAGTGCGTTACTCTCACTTCTTTACATTTAGAACTCAGCGGTAATAATATTGGTGAGAATGGTGTAAAATATTTAGGAGAAGAGATTCCAAAATGTGTTTCTCTCACTTCTTTAAATCTTTCTCTATGGGCGAATAGCATTAACGATAAAGGTGTAAATTATTTAGGAGAAGGAATTTCAAAGTGCGTTACTCTCACTTCTTTAGATTTAGATCTCAGCTGTAATATTATTGGTGACAATGGTGTAAATTATTTAGGAGAAGGAATTTCAAAGTGTGTTACTCTCACTTCTTTACATCTTAATCTCAATGGCAATGGTAATAGTATTGGCGATAATGGTGTAAATTATTTAGGGAAAGGGATTTCAAAGTGTGTTTCTCTCACTTCTTTACATCTTTATCTCAATGGTAATAGTATTAATGAGAATGGTGCATAGTATTTAGGAGAATGGATTTCAAAGTGCGTTACTCTCACTTCTTTAAATCTAGATCTCTGTGAGAATAGTATTGATGGCAATGGTTATAGAATATTAAAAAAATTAGTTATCAAAACAAAAAGATTGATAAAATATAATATTTTGTATGGTTATTATGATATGTTTTTTTGAGAAACAAGATTTTTAAAGTGTTTAACTCTTCTCTAATTTTTAATTTTTAATAATAAAATTAATTATTGGTATTATTATTCTTTTAATATTCTTATTTATAATGATTGTGAATTTTTGATATTGATGAATCTCTTCTTTATTTGCTTATCTTATGGACTAAAACCTACTTCAAAAGAGATCATCATCATAATCTATGTTTCTCCCCTCCTCATCCTTCAATTTAATATTTTAATATTTTGAATTTTTGTGGTTTATTTGAATTAAACTTAGTTTCTTTCTCCCCCCTGTGTGATTGTAATTCAAAAAGTGAGTTTTCCTCAAAAATCCCAAGTCACTTGAATCAACATAGCTAAAGAATCGTTTAAAAGAGAAATAATAGCAGTCTGTTTTTTGGAATAACATGAAGCTAAGTCTCAAGGGGATTATTTATTGGTTTTAATCATTTTGTACTCAACAAATATGGCAAACAGCTTAATCAACTTGCTCTCAGAAAATAATAGCAACAGGGAAAAAGAATAAGATAAAATATTCTCATCTATGTCTACTAGACTTATTCTGGCACTTATTCTAGCGTCGATTTCTAATAGAATGGCAACTATTCCTTCTAGGAAAAATGAGAATGATACTGCATATTGATTTTCAGATATTATTTAATAAATTGAAAGGATTTTAGCTCAGTGAAGGATCATCTATTTCAAATATGTGATTGGGAATTGTAAAAAAATAAGAAATCATAAAAATAAAAAAGAAATAATAAAAAAAAGGAAAGTATTAAAAAAAATGTCGAACAAAAATACCATTTGTGATCAAATATTTCATGAAATTCAAAGGAACCAATAATTCTAAGAACCTATTGTTGAAAGGATTTCAATAAGCGCATAGAATCTATAAAAACTTATGGAAAAACTACAATAAACACCTAATTAATTAATAGATTCAATCCAATTTTGTTGTTGTTGTAATAATATTGAAGAGAACGGAGCAAAGGATTTAGGAGAAGTAATTTCAAAGTGTGTTACTCTCACTTCTTTACATCTTAATCTCAATAGTAATAGTATTGGTGAGAATGGAGTAAAGTATTTAGGAGAAGGGATTTCAAAGTGTGTTACTCTCACTAGTTTAAATCTTTCTCTATGAAAGAGTGGCTTTGGCGATAATGGTGTAAAGATTTTAGGAGAAGGAATTTCAAAGTGCGTTGCTCTCACTTCTTTACATTTAGATCTCAGCCATAATAATATTGGTGAGAATGGAGCAAAGTATTTAGGAGAAGGAATTTCAAAGTGTGTTTCGCTCACTTCTTTACTTCTTTCTCTCTGGGAGAGTAGCATTGGTGATAATGGTGTAAATTATTTAGGGAAAGAGATTTCAAAGTGTGTTACTCTCACTTCTTTACATCTTAATCTCAATGGTAATAGTTTTGGTGAGAATGGTACAAATTATTTAGGAGAAGGGATTTCAAAGTGTGTTACTCTCACTTCTTTATATCTTTATCTATGGAAGAATAGTATTGGCGATAATAGTGTAAATAATTTAGGAGAAGGAATTTCAAAGTGCGTTACTCTCTCTACTTTACATTTAGATTTCAGCCGTAATATTATTGGTGAAAATGGTGCAAAGTATTTAGGAGAAGGGATTTCAAAGTGTGTTTCTCTCACTTCTTTACTTCTTTTTCTATGCGAGAGTAGCATTGGCGATAATGGTGTAAATTATTTAGGGAAAGGGATTTCAAAGTGTGTTACTCTCACTTCTTTACATCTTTATCTCAATGGTAATAGTATTGGTGAGAATGGTGCATAGTATTTAGGAGAATGGATTTCAAAGTGCGTTACTCTCACTTATTTAAATCTAGATCTCTGTGAGAATAGTATTGATGGCAATGGTGAAAAAATATTAAAAAAATTAGTTATCAAAACAAAAAGATTGATAAAATATAATATTTTGTATGATTATTCTGATATGTTTTTTTGAGAAAAATCAACAAGGATTTTCAAAGTGTTTTAACTCTTCTCTCAAATTAAAATAATAATAAAATTAATTATTAGTATTATTCTTTTAATACATTGAAAGGTTCTTATGTATTCCATATTGTGTAGCTAATATTTAACTGAAAATTGATAAAAAATATTTTATTTTTGCATTATTTTTCATTAGACTTTCTTAACCCTTAAGTTTATTTTTCTGGAAATCTAATAATTTTTACTTGATTTAGTTAACTATAATTTTCTTTGGAATAGTATCGTCAAATAAACTGTTCATAATAAGGACAGCATACAAAAAAAACCAAAATAAGATCTTTCAAAAATGGGGCAGAAAATCTTCAAAAGAAATTATAACAATAAGTAATGATTTTAATCAATTAGATACATTTCCTTGTTTTTCTTCTGATAGTTTGCTAGAAGTTAAAAAAAATAGAAATCTCTCATGAATTAATTATTGTAATGCGGATACTATTTTAATGATATTGCTTATTATTCATTTCGATCCAACTACAAGTTGTACATTTATTTATGATTAATTAGACAAGGATAGTGGATTAGTTTTCAATTTTTTTCTGGTTGATTGTCTGTGCTAATAAATTAATCACTAACAATTATAGTTCTGTTATGTCTAAGCAAGTCAAAAATTTATGTATAATCTTTCTCTTATTTACTGATAAACAACAATCTGTTCCAAGATAAAATAATTGCTCATAGACACTATTAAACATCCTAGTAGCAATCAAATTAATAAGCAACCAGCTATGACACTCCTTCTATGAAGAATAATAGTATTTCTAATACTTGTAATAATTAAGTTTAAAAAGATACAGGTTCACGTATGACCGTTAAGTAATTGCAATGAAAAAAACTCAAAAGGGTATTGCCATTTTTTATCATCTAATATCTAATGGCTCTTATGTCTCTTCAACAGCTAACAAATCAGCAAATCTAAAAGGGGATAACAGTAGATTCTTCTTCATTAAGCATACAGAACTTCATCTTCTTTCTCCTCAACTTGCTAAAAGAAAATAATCGTAGCAGAGAAAAAGAATAAGATTAATTTTTTTTATCTATGTTTACTAGACCTAGTAATCTGGCACTTTGTCTAACGTAGATTTCTAATAGAATGGCAAGTATTCCTTCTATGAAAAATGAGAAAGGTATTACATATTGATTTTCTGATATTACCTAATAAATTGAAAGGATTTTATGAGTCATCAATACTTTTTTGAAATGATAGAGATGAGTTTGAAGGATTGAATGAAAGATAGAAGAAGTAAAAATAAGCTATTTCTTAAATTTAATAGAATTTACAATGAAAAAAAAATGAAAAGAATGCCTAAATTTTCAAATTTCACATAAAAAAGCACAAAATCCCATCCCAACTTAATCTTATTGACTTACACATGCTGTGAAAGATGTTTAAGAATATCCCAAGTGAATGATCACCTATTTCAAATCAGAAACTGGGAATCGAAAAAAAAAGAAATCATAAAAAATAAAGAAGAAATTCATAAAAAAAGGAAAGAATTAAAAAAATGTCTAACAAGAATACCATTGGTGGTCAAATGTTTCATGAAATTTAAATGAAGACTCATCAAATCTAAGAATCTATTGCTGAAAGGATTTCAATTTGCGCATAGAATCTATAATAACTGATGGAAAAACTACAACAAACACCTAACTAATTAATAGATTAAATCGAATTATTTAATGGTTTGGAAAATATGGATGACAATAGTGTAAAGTTTTTAGGAGAAGGGATTTCAAAGTGTGTTACTCTCACTTCTTTACATCTTTCACTATGGAAGAATGGTATTGGTAAGAATGGAGCAAAGTATTTGGGTGTAGGAATTTCAAAGTGTGTTACTCTCACTTCTTTATGTATTTCTCTATGGGAGAGTAGTCTTGGCAATTATGGTGCAAAGTATTTAGGAGAAGGGATTTCAAAGTGTGTTATTCTCACTTCTTTACATCTTTTTCTCAGCCGTAATAGTTTTGGCGATAATGGTGCAAAAGATTTAGGAGAAGGAATTTCGAAGTGTATTACTCTTATTACTTTACATCTAGATCTTAGCCGTAATAATATTAAAGAGAATGGTGCAAAGAATTTAGTAGAAGGAATTTCAAAGTGTGTTACTCTCAGTTCTTTCCATCTAGATCTCAACCGTAATATTATTGATGAAAATGGAGCAAAGTATTTAGGAGAAAGAATTTCAAAGTATTTTACTCTCACTTCTTTAAATCTAGATCTCAATGATAATAGTATTGGTGATATTGGTTCAACGTATTTAGGAGAAGGAATTTCAAAGAGTGCTACTCTCAGTTCTTTAAATCTATTACTCAGCAGTAATATTATTGGTAATAGTGGTGCAAAGTATTTAGGAGAAGGAATTTCAAAGAGAAATACTCTCAGTTCTTTAAATCTATTACTCAGAAGTAATAGTATTGGCAATAATGGTGCAAAGTATTTAGGAGAAGGGATTTCAAAGTGTCTTACTCTTATTTCTTTAAAGCTAGATCTCAGCAGTAATAGAATTGGTGAGAATGGTGCAAAGAGTTTAGGAGAAGGAATTTCGAAGTGTGTTACTCTCATTTTTTTACGTCTAGATCTCACTGAGAATAGTATTGGCGACAATGGTAATAGATTATTAAAATAATTAGTTATCAAAGCAAAAAGATTGATACAATTGTATATTTGTATTGAAGGTATTGAAAATACTGAATATTTTTGAGAAAAATAAACAAAGATTTTCAAAGTGTTTAACTCGCTTTTCTAAAACTAAATGATAATACTATTATTAATTATTAGTAGTATTATTCTTTTAACACAACATGCAGTTCTCATCATAAATAAATAATCTGAGGTTCTTATGTATTACATATTGTGTAGCCAATGTTTAACTAAGAATTGATAAAAATATTTTGTTTTTGCATTATTTTTCATTAGACATCTCTTAATCCTAAGTTTAATTTTTTGGAAATCTAAAATAAATTTTTTTTTCGATAATTTAGTTTTCTTTGGAATGGTATCATCAAATAAATTGTTCATAATAAGAACAACATAAAAAAATCAAATATGTCTTGCAAAAATGAGTCAGAAAATCTTCAAAAAAATGATTACAATTATTATTGATTTTTAATCAATTTCAACTATTTTTTTTGTGATAGTTAGCTAGAAGATTAAAAATTAGAAATCTATCAGGAATTAATTATTTTAATGCGGTTACCTTCTTAATTTTATTACTTATTATTATTATTATTTCTTGAAATTTATTTGAAAAAGTAAATATATCTTTTTTAAGAATCTATTTTACCTAAAAATCCACAAATTAATTTTCGTTATATACTTCAACACCCAACTTAAATCTTATTTTACACAAGCCGCATGGGATGTTTAAGAATAACAGAGCCTTTTTCAAATAGGTAACTAGGAATTGAAAAAAAAAACATAAAAGATAAGAAATCTTAAAAAAAAGGAAAGAATAATAAAAGTCTAACAAGAATACCATTTGTGATCAAATGTTTCATGAAATTCAAAGGAAGACTCTATAATTCTAAGAACCTATTGTTGAAAGGATTTCAATAAGCGCATAGAATCTATTAAAACTAATGGAAGAACTACAATAAGCGCCTGATTACTTAATAGATTCAATCTAATTATTTCATGGTTGGAATAATATTAAAGAGAATGAAACAAAGTATTTAGGAGAAGGGATTTCTAAGTGTGTTACTCTCACTTCTTTACATCTAAATCTCAGTGAGAATAGAATTGGCAATAATGGTGCAAAGTATTTAGGAGAAGGGATTTCAAAGTGTGTTACTCTCACTTCTTTACATCTAGATCTCAGCGGTAATAGTATTGATGAGAATGGTGCAAAGTATTTAGGAGAAGGGATTTTAAAGTGTATGACTCTCACTTCTTTACATCTAGATCTCGGTCGTAATAATATTGATGAGAATGGTGCAAAGTATTTAGCAAAAGGATTTTCAAAGAGTGCTGTTACTCTCACTTCCTTAAATCTTTCTCTATGGAAGAATAGTATTGGCAAGAATGGAGCAAAGTATTTGGGAGTAGGAATTTCAAAGTGCGTTACTCTCACTTGTTTAAATCTTTCTCTATGGGAGAATAGTATTGGTGATAGTGGTGCAAAGTATTTAGGAGAAGGGATTTCCAAGTGTGTTACTCTCACTTCTTTAGATCTTTTATTCAGGTTTAATAATTTTGGCAATACCGGTGCAAAGTTTTTAGTAGAAGGAATTTCAAAGTGTGTTACTTTCGTTTCTTTACATCTAGATCTTAGCTGTAATAATATTGATGAGAAAGGTGCAAAATATTTAGGAGAAGAAATTTCAAAGTGTGTTATTCTCACTTCTTTGCATCTAAATCTCGTTCGTAATAATATTGATGAGAATGGTGCAAAGTATTTAGGAGAAGGGATTTCAAAGTGTGTTACTCTCATTTCTTTGGGTCTAGATCTTGGTCGTAATAATATTGATGAGAATGGCGCAAAGTATTTAGTAGAAGAAATTTCATCGTGCGTTACTCTCACTTCTTTAAATCTTTTTCTCTAGAAGAATAATATTGGTAAGAATGGAGCAAAGTATTTAGGAGAAGGGATTTCAAAATGTGTTACTCTTGCTTCTTTACATCTAGATCTCAACCATAATAATATTGGTAAGAATGGCGCAAAGTATTTAGGAGAAGGGATTTCAAAGAGTGTTACTCTCAGTTCTTTCAATCTATTACTCAGCAGTAATAGTATTGGCGATAGTGGTGCAAAGAATTTAGGAAAAGGGATTTCAAAGTGTGTTACTCTCACTTCTTTAGACCTATTACTCAGCAGTAATAATATTGGCGATAATGGTGCAAAGTATTTAGGAGAAGTGATTTCAAACTGTGTTACTCTCAGTTCTTTAGATCTACTACTCAGCAGTAATAGTATTGGCGATAATGGTGCAAAGTATTTAGGTGAAGGAATTTCAAAGTGTGTTACTCTCGCTTCTTTAAATCTAGATCTCAGTGAGAATGAAATTGGCGACAATGGTGATAAAATATTAAAATAATTAGTTTTTAAAGCAAAAAGATTGATAATAATTAATATTTCTTATGATGATATTGACTATTTTTGAAGGAATTAAGCAAGGATTTTCAAAGTAATTAACTCACTTCTCTAAAACTAAATTAATAATAATATAATTAATTCTTAATTATTTTAAAAATGAAAAATTCACCTTAAATTCTTTGTAATTTTGATAGCCATTCCAGGTTAAATCCCATAAGAGAGAAAACTATCAAATATCTTAATTCCCAAAGAAATAATTAAGAAAGATCACATACATTCTCAAGAGATACTCAATTCAGAAACAATAAGGAGAAGTGCTTAGCCGAAAAAATGAGTGATTAACCATAGTAGTTATCAGCAGAAGAGCAAAAAAGAATTAAACAGCAAAAACTAATGGCAAGATTAGAAAAGAAATACAGCTAATAGCCAGATATCATTCAACCAGAAAGAGAAGAGGGCAACAATAGCAGTAGCAGCTCTTCGCTTTCAAGTGCATCGCTGCTGGCTAATAGTACTGCATCATCGCAAGTAAAGATTGATTTTCAAATGCAATTCAGGGATACTTTTAGAACTTATCATTTCAATGATTATCAAAGCAGACTAACGAATCAGCAGAGACAGTTTCAACGAACCCTTCAGTAGCAAAAGCAACGCATTTCTGTAGAAACATTAATAATGAAAATGTTCAAACTGTTTGGTTTGTTTGTTTTCCACACAAAATCTCACATTTCTTTCATTTTGCCTAGCTAAAAAACCTGAAGAAGACAACACATAAGAGAGAGTCTCTGGAACAGAACTGATAAGACTCGACGGAAAAAGAAGGACAGCGAAATATACCCTTCGAAAAATTTCCAATTTGCTCTCCCTCTTCATAGGCGCTATTGCTGCAGTTTTTTCTTCATGTAAGCAAAAATTAGATAATTTAGAGAGAGAGAGAGAGATTAAGTGAAGGATCAAGAAGAGCATAGCTAACTAGCATAATTTTCAGATTCCTCATTCAAACGCTCTCAAAAGGATATTGCTTTGTTTACGACATGATTTTATTTCTGAAAAAACAGGTGGGTTGAATTTCATTGCTGTGTTCATAATCTATTAGATCTTGATGCATACCTTAGTTCAGAGCACAGTTCTTTCAAGATATCAAAAGAAATCATAGCAGAAAGAGTCTGCAAATAGCAACCAAAGTAAATACAAGATACATAAACTCTTCACAAAAATCTGTTATCTTGTTCATTTTTTGCCTTGAGGGAAATTCTTTTTTTGTGATTTTCTTTGTATAAGCAGCAGCAGATGACAGTAATAGTTCATTGATGAAAATAGGGCTACACTTGTTGCAATAGGTCCATGTGATTAAGGGATTCGGTGAAGATTGCGCATTCTTTTTGTTTGGGTTTTTCATGACCGCTTCTTTGATTTGAATGTAAATTAGAATTGTTCAGTGAGGCTAAACACATATTGAGAAACTACTATCTGTTATTATAAAATCAAATGTTTCTTTGTAAGTTTGTGTGCGATTGTATTAGGTAATAATGAACTGAAAGTGTTCTAAAAATAAATAAGGATAATGCTCCTTTTTTAAAAAATGGCAGTGTTTTTATTAACATGAAAGATTTTTACAATTGTGTAAAAATATGCTAAGAAATGATGTTTTTTCTCAAAAAGAAAGAGTTGATTTGGAGCTTAGGAGGGGAGGGAAGTTTAGGCTAAGAATATCTAGATCAATTCTTGATTTAATTGATTTTAAAAATCTTCAATTTTTGCCAAAGAAGTTAAAATTAGAATCTGTTTTCATTCTATTTTTTTTGAATCTTCGATAGAGTGTTCTTTGCGGGTATTTGATTATAAAACTAGAAGGGTTCGAGAAGGTTCAAAAGGCAAAATGCGAGTGAAAAGTGAGGGAAGGCAGATACGAAATCTTAAAATTCCTTGAAAATAAAATTATTTGATTTAATTCTTGATTCTCTCTAGCTAGCTAGGCAACTCAAAACAACATACTTAAGACATACTTCACAGACAACAATATGGCTACCATGTAAGATATTAGTGAATAGTTATGAAAAAAGCACATCTGAATGATGTTGTTGCTGCTTCTTTGAATATATCGTTGATTGTATTTGTATTCTTGAAATCAGTGCAACTCCTTTCGTTTGGGCTCAACGCAAAGACAGACTCTTCATTTCCGTCAATTTGAGAGATATCTCTGGTGAGAAATTCGAATTGCTCCCTAATTCCCTTACCTTCTCAGCCAATTCCGATGGCAAATCCTACGCTGGCGCAGTCAACTTCTTCGATGAGATCGATGTTGAGGTAAAGAGCGAGCTAGCAAATATTGCCAAAAAAATAAGATTTTTAAACTAATTTTGGTATAAAAAAATAACATTTTAGGCCTCCAAACACACTATTCTTGGATTCGGAGCTAGATTCGTCATCTTCAAGAAAAACACTACCGCTTCCCACTGGCCTAGACTCACTAAGGAAGGTGGCAAGCACAACAACATCACCTTCGATTGGGACCGCTATGTTGACTCCGATGAAGAAGGTGCAGGAGAAGGCAACAAGGGACTCGGATAAGATTGGGATCCTTCTATGATGCAGAATTTCGGTGGAGCAGGTGGTCCTGGTGGCTTCGGCGGACCTGGCGGAGAAGGCGAAGAAGATTCAGATGATGAAGAAGGTAAAAATTATTTTCACAAAAATAGAATAAAAAAGTCTATTTTGCTTGCTAAATTTAAATAATCACACTTAATTTACTGAATTTTAGGTCAAGGTGTGCCTGACGATCTCGAGGGAGAAGAAGAGATCCCTGCTTCTAAGACTGACAAGAAAGATGATGAAGAAGAAGTCGAAGAAAAGAAGGAATGATAAAGCATAGGATATGTTTGAAAAATGGCAGGAATTGAAACTAAACTGCATTCGACTAAAACATCATATTTCTATTTTGTATTTTTTAAATTGATATTTTAAAGAACACATTCTTCCTTTCAGCAATCATTACATTTGCCTTATAACGCAGAATCTCACCAAGAGTAGAATAGAGTATTTGCTCAATAAACTAATGCTCATATGGATGTTATTTGTGAAGTTTAAAAATAAAAAGCAAAATCAGCTTATGGATTACAAATATTCTTAATTTTTTACATTGATTCTGAAATTAAAATAAGGCAAATAATGGGTAAAATCCTAAGATTATTTTGGCTTATTATTGCGTTTTGTGATCAAAGTGTGATAGGGGAGGGGATATATCAATAAATCAGCGATCAATATTGAAGTAATTCTGGTATTGATGTCCAGATTATTATTTGCGATATTTCAAGAGTTTAAACATTGGAGTTAATAAGCTTAATTGTGTGTAGG
>Ga0302271_10002711_pt1 | contig 15687 bp, 4 predicted proteins | sample III_Bog_N1_1_FD_198767 | JGI IMG/M metagenome (GOLD analysis project Ga0302271, IMG submission 198767) | Peat permafrost microbial communities from Stordalen Mire near Abisko, Sweden - III_Bog_N1_1 | ecosystem: Environmental > Terrestrial > Soil > Wetlands > Peat | place: Sweden: Abisko...
TGGAATAATTCTTGAAGTGCATACCCGCAACCACACCGGATACACTCGTTATTGAACGAAATCTAAATGCAGTTTGAGAGTTTGTTTGCTTCTTCTTCAGATATTCGCTGTTGCTATTCACAAGATGTTTAGATCTGATTCAGCAAAAAGCCTTTCTCGCAGAATAAGCAGGCACTTTAGTGGATTTCTTCGTAAATCAAACAATATTGTATTTCCAAAGCAGAAATCCTCAAAACCATTGTAGAAAACAATACGAATGCGCATTAGACAATGGAGATGGAGTAATCTATCATATTGATTTGGAACCAAAAATACAATTCTTCCCTTCAGTGAAAGAGAAAACTAATTAGTAGCGATTAAATTATAAAAAATCCTCTTCCTTCTCTTTTAGAATCTATCGAATTAGCATCATAGAAGTAAGGAATCTTAGATTTGTTAAAGAATCTCAAGATTAATTGCGTTGAGTTCAAAGGTTGTTTAAAAGGGTTATCTTGAATAAAGCCTATTCCTCGAAATAAGTTTTGATTCTTAGGTTTGTCTTTTGGATTTAATTATGAGTTTTTAAGCTTTATTGGTTTCGAATTTTGAGTAAGTTTAAATTAATGAATTAGGCCATTAGGTTGCTGCTGTTTTTGGACTAAAAACTGATCTTAAAAATACATGAATTCTTAACCTGTTGAAATAAATTTTTTTTAAACACTCTGATTTTATTAATAATCTATTCATTTATATAAGAATAGACCTTTATTAATAAATAATTTTTATGCATTAACGACTTACAATAAATATCCTCTCTTTTTTATTAAATCCCTTTGGTCTCTATACATTCCTTTTGGGGTAGAAATTAATTTAATTGCATAACAATTAACAAGTTCAAATGATATTATCCTTGATTATCTTATTTTTTAGCCTTATTCTAGCCCATCTACCAGGATTAGCACTCTCAGCAGCTTATGAATCCATCCTGCACTGTGTAATCTACGATGAAAACCCCACCCTAGAAGTTATCTGCTTGAAATGCTAAAAGAATTATGTCCTCAACTAATTCTCAACTTTTTGCGAGCCTCAAGAGAACTTTGCACATTCCTTAAACTGCATTTAAATCTCCAGTTTTGGTGAATGCATGCGATGCGATTGCGGTTATGCAATACAATAATCTCTTGGAAGTTGTGTCCTTACTACGAATTTACTAATTGGATGCGAGATATTCACTGAGAAGGAGAATAATCTTTGTACAAGGCCAAAAAGAGACTACCTCTTGTTCAAAGGAAGCCAAGGAGAAATTACAGTTTAATTTGCTAGAGGCAGTCATTGCTAAATATTCGATAGTTTAAGTAAAATATACAGATTTCACATGAATATTCATATTAATTGCTCTGTATTTTGCTAAACCCTAGGTAACCTTTGCATTCAGTGCCATGCAGGATATCTCCTCTCCTAAGATTACCACTGTATTAGATATCCACATAGAATCTTCAATGAATATTTCAGTTTCTTTTCCTCCGATGGAGAGCTAGAAAGTCGATCGCTTCTATTTATTGCTTAATCCGATGGAGTCTACCCCAAGATCAACAATTGCTTAGTATACAAAAAGAAACTAAATGAATTCTCTCTTGAATGTGAATTATGCGGATCTGGGAAAGTTCTAAACTCAAACAAAACTGAGTGCCTTAGATAAATTGTTGATTTCTGCAAGATCATCGAGGAAACAAGGGAATCTAGTGGGTAGAAGGTCTGCTCAAAGTGCTTAGATAACGATCATTTTTACCTAAACGGCAGTGATCCTAAGCAATAGCTTTGCCTGCCAAGATAATAAAACCTTGATCCCACAATTCGATGTTTAGTGTAATTTGACAATCTCCAAGGATGTTAAACTTGTGCTGTAGGGCTATTTCCGACATCTACAGGATGCAGTCTAGAAAATCCAAGGCTCTTATCATCTGAAGAATCATCTCACTAGCCCCAAGAAAATCAATTGTTCTATGAAAGTTGCGAGTATTGGATTGACGAAAATACCTGTGGATCATGCAAAAAAAGGATGATTCCAAACGATAAAGGGGCCTGCATGTTTATCATCGATAAGAATTGCCTTCTAGCAAGAGAAAATGGTTCCTGTGCCTAATGTATTTCTTTAATGTATTACAGTTTAAAACATCGAAAATGTGTTTTAATTGAAAAATACTTGGATTGCAGGCGTAGTCTCGGCAGGTCTAATTCATGTGAAATCTGCATCAATAACTTCTACCTTAATGCAAATGGCATTTGCATGCCAACTTAAATCACCAACTGCTCTATGTCACTAGGAAAATAACGGAAATGTGAGACCTGCAACAATCTGCACTTTCTAACAGAAGATTTCTTCTGTAACTCGATCACTTCTTATCGAAATTGCCTGCTTTCAGATGGGATTGCTAACTTTTGCTTTAAATGCTATAGAGGCTATATATCTGATGAAATAGGTATCTGCATTCCTAATATTGCTGTAGAAGATAATGCTTGTGCGAGTCCTCTGTTTTACCTAGAAGAACAAGAAACCCCTGTAAAGGAGGGTACTATTAGTAACACTCGTTGTGTGGAATACCATTTTGAAAATAATAATAAATGTGAGAGATTTCATAAAACCAAAAATGAGTGCTTGGAATGCGCATCTGGGTACTATCTGATGAGCGGGATTTGCTTACTGATATATCATTGTATTTCTTCAGATGGAATCAATAACCACTGCTATTAATACAGTTTTGAAGCTTAGTATTTAGATAAACATGGGAAAAGCAAAATAATTACAAAAACATGCGATATGAAGAAGTTCGATACAATGTGTGCGTCTTGCTTTCTTGATGATAAAACTGAAGGCATCTTAATAGAGTATGAACATATACCAGCCTCACCATCCTAGCAACCATCTCAATCAGTCAATGTTTGCACTCACTTCGAAGAAGTTTCCTCCTTGGACGTGTTTCCCAACTGTCTTCATTTGGCTGTTTCAGATAATTCCTATAAATGCATATTATGCATCAACTTATACTATCTCACTGAGAAGGGAGAGTGCAAGGCCTTCCCAAAGGACTCTAATTGTGAAGTATCAGATGGTAAATCTCTAAAATGTATTCGTTGCAGGAAAAATTACAATGCGAATCTCGAAAACGATGATTCCTGTGAGATCTATTCAGCAGAGAAACTCAACGCAATCCCGTTCTGCGAAATCTAGCAAGGAATCGAATGCAAAAAATGCAAGAGTCTCTACTATGTTTCGAACAAAGGCTTATGTTATCCGATTTTCGATCCAGAATGTGAGAGTTCTAACGGTGTGAGTTCAGTCTGTGAGCAATGCAGAAATGGATAGATATTTAAATAATTGTTCTACATAGGAATCATCTGCAATTCTAATTTGTGTTTCCAAGTGGATCCTGCAACAGGCGAATGTTAGATGTGCCTCAATGGGTACATGTTTACAGAGGTAACTGAGAAAGAGCAAGAAGAAAATCACAAGTCTTAAGCGTTTAAGGTAATACATGAAGAAACATGATAATTTGATCTCTATTTTTGTGCATTTTTATTTCAATTTTCAGTGCGTGGAGAAGGTACACTCATGCTTGGAATCAGATAATTAATAATTTGTTCATTGCTTTAACTGTGAAGAGGGATCATATTTAAATCAGCTTAGATTTCGCAAAGCAATGTGTCTCACGATTCCGATTGAAAATTGCATTATCTTCGATTAGACAAACCACGCCTGCTAGAAATGTAAGGAAGGATATGATATTCTGCAAAGCGGATTGTGCTTTAAACTCTCGAGATGCTTTGAATACAACGATGGTTGCTTGAAATGCTCCAAGGAATTCTTTTTGAAAGATGGGGTTTGTATTCAAATCCGTAATTGCATCGATCAGTTGTTTCATTAGTGTTTGCTGTGTGCTCCTGGCTACTGGGTGAGGAATGATTCAAGGAACATTTAGAGAATGATTGGATATTAAAATATTTATTAAGATATTTGTTAAAAAATCCCGAATTGTGTTGGGAGTAATGGTATAACTGAATCCTGCATTATGTGTGAAAGTGGCTTTGATATTCAAAATGAGCTTTGCATTCGAAATAATTCATTAAAACTGCCTAATTGCTTGATTTTCGATGAATCCAATGGTTAATGCTTGGAATGTGAGAATCTGTTTTTCATTACAAATGGAAATTGTTTTGAAATCAGAGAATCTACTAATTGCTAACGAAGCAATGGTATTAAGAATATTTGCTAACTTTGCTCGCTTAATGGGTTTAAACATGAAGATACTATTTGCTTCAAGATTGAAAACTGTTTTGTCTCTAACGGAATTGATTTATGCGTTATCTGTGAAGAGAATTATATCGTGAATATTATCGATGGAGGATGCGATAAGATAAACGTGTAGATTGCTAACTGCTAAATTGTCTCATATAACAGATTGTTCGTTCGATCAGACAATTGTGAGGAGGTTGACGAACAAAGCTTAGAATTAAGAAATATTCAATATTAATCAACTATTGATATTCCTACAAATAATCATATCTGCAACAAATACAAACCTACCTCTAATCAAGAAGACATATTAATCTAACTCTGCTCTCAATGCGATAACTTTTATTATTTGCAAGACAACTAGCAAGAATGTCTTAGAATGTCTGCTGAGTTCATCAACACTTGCAGTGTCTCCGATGGCTAATCATAATACTGCTCAGTGTGCTAATAAGGATATTTTTTAATGGCTAAAAGCTACCATCAACCGATTTGCTCAAGTCAAAATAAGAAACTCAATAAAAGAAGTAATCAGGGATGCTAGTTATTTGATCATATCGAAATGATTGAGTGCCTCAAATGCGAGGTAGGGTTTTTTATGAAAACGAAATTTACTCCTTGCATGCACAGAAATGAGCAAGATACCAAATGTCTACGATTCTCACCAAGAAAAGATGAATGTGAAATATGCAGAAGTGGATATAAAAAGAAGGAAGTGATTAGGAAAGGAATTACAATGAGTTTCTGCATGAGGCTGGAAGCCAAGGAATAAGTTAGAAATTGTTAAGAGTACTAACCTGGCACTGATAAATGCATTAAATGCTAGAAGAACATTACTTCATTTGACGTTGTGGAGTTTTTTCTTGATGAAGAAAAGAATATTTGCGAAGATGTATTGCATCTAATGTGCAAAACAATCGATATTGCTGGGAAGTAATGCATAGAATTCTTTATTCCAAACTGTGAAAGAGCTGCTGGGTCTAAATGTGACATCTGCAAGAATGGATTTTACTTGACTGATAGCTAAAAGTTGTAAGAATCTTCCCTCAGGTATTCTTGTATGAAGCATAAAGTGATAAGAAACTGTTTGGTTTACAGCTAGCAGTACTAAGATAGCTGCGAAAAATGTGAAGATTACTATGAATTGGCTAATGAAAGCAAGGGAAAAGTATGCTCGCAAATAAAATAAAGGAATTGTAAGCAAACCAATGGATCTACGTGTGTTGAATGCTCTGGTGATAGGTAAAAAAAGTTAATATTTAGATTAAAATGTTGAAAATATATCATATTAGAGATAAAACTAAAATAAAAGGGAAAATGAATATTCAAAAAATGACATAACTTTATGGAAAATACTAATAGGTTTGCGATCGATGTAACCAGTGGAACATGCTTGGTTAGCTAAATCTCCAAGTGCTTGGAACTGGAAATAGAGCAGAAGTTACCTTAGAATGGCTAAGTTTGCTTGAAATGCTCCCATAATTACATCCTTTCAGAAAACAAATCTAAGTGCATTTGGAGACTACCAGATCTTCATTGTCTAAAAAGCGATTAATCTAGGAATTGTTTGGAGTGCTAAGAAGGGTATTTATTAACTCAAAAGGGAGATTGCATGAGATTGAATTCACCTTGCAGCTTGCTAAATTGCTTGAAATACAAAGAGATCTCTGAATCACAATAAATGATATGCGAACAATGCTCAAGTAACTATGTGTTAGATAAGAATCAAAGATGCTAACTGTTAGATCCATATTCAAGTAAAAGTGAAAATATAACTGATTCAATGAAAAGTTACAATGATAGTAAAATCAAAAGAGAGTAATTTTGGTATCTATGGATCGCTATTTTATTAAGCGTGGCAGGAGCTATTGTGCTTTGCATGCTCATCTGCTGTGTAATTAAGGTTTTGAAAATTAAAAGAGAGAATAACGATCAAAAGGATAAACAAAGTAAGTTTAGATTGAGTGTAGATATTGAAATTCCTATGGATTAATCTATGGGAATGAATTTGAAGAGTGAGATCGGAAACAGAGACAAGGGGATTGTAGTCGCTGTTGCTGATGATATTAGTTACATGTAATTTAATAGTATAAACGAATGAGTATATTAAATGAATAAATATAGGAGTTTTAACTTATAAAATAGCTAACCAATTACGATTGTTTTGATTGCTATGGTAAATTCAGATGAAATGCAATCTTTTTTTGGAAAGCAATTCATTTATAAAAAGATATTTTAGTATTGAAATTAATAAGTAAAAAAATGGTATAATTATGAACCATTTTTAAGAAGATGAATCTATCTTGTATAACTTTACCTTTTCTGTTTAATATTAATGCAAATAGAAAGAGGATATAAAATTGTATATTAAAGTAACAATAAATATTTTCTTTGATTAATTATTTTAATTTTTTGAAATGAAAAGTTAATTATTACTTTTAGACATTTGTTCGAAATGGTAAAGAAGAGGGTATGATTTCAAAGTTATCAATTTCCAGAAGTAGCAAACAACAGATACATTTGAGAAAGTAATAGAAGTAGATTTATTTTTTAGCTTCAATAACTCTTCCTGCTAAATCAAGTATTATTTATGTTATATTACGAATTTTGAAAAATCCAAATCTCTTCCTTGCTCTTTATTTCTGATAAAAAAAGTGCTTTGAGACTGCTGCTATGTTTTGAATCATAGAAACAATTCTAAATTAGAAAAAATTCAATTCATTTTTTGTTGTTGTTCTTCTTTGGATGACATTTCAATATTCTCGAGATTGCTCCTTACAATAAAAGTTACTGATTTCATAACAATTTAAAGATCTTTATCCTTCACACTACATGTTAAACAGTCAGTCCCCTCCCCCCTTTACAATAACACAGTAATTTTGATTAGTTTGTTTTCTTTCAATTTTCTATCGTTTTTTATCCAGAAGATTTGTTTTGTTTCTCATGCATATTTTAAGATCGCAAATTCTTTAAGAAGGATGGAATACCTATGTAATCTAGGAGAGTTACCCTTTTTTTTTATGATGACTGTCCTTTCCACTTCAATAATAAGATAATTGTGAGTGAGATTTAAAAATTATTACTTGATTGCTCTCTCTCAATTTTATTTATGATTGTTAAGAGAATAATTTAATTATTAGAAAATCTCTTATTTGACCGACTTGAGCTAAAAGAAAGAAGAATCTTTTTGGAGTTAATATTTGAAAAGAATAATCAAGAGATGCGCTGCTTCTATTCATTTTTCAACATTTCATTGATTAAAAGAGACAATAATGATTCAAATTAGATTGGGTTAATTTCATGCCATTTTAAGAAGAAGAGCCAACAATTTGAGTTCAGAAAGTGAAGTGAATTCAATCAATTAAGGCTTCCATTTTTTAGTTCAATCCAACATTATTACTCGACATTTTTTCCATTTCTTTTTGAGGGTTAGCCTCTATTTTCTTACAATTCCCAGAAAGAACAATTAATTCAAAATAGCTTTAATCAAACTTTTTCATCATTAAATTTCACCTAAATAATATCTTGAAATTACAACTCTATCATCTTAACATTCCTTTACTTATTTTTATCAGATGATTAAATCTGTTTTCAAAGAAATCAAATGTTCAAGGTGAATTTCATCTACTTGACAATAGTATTTTCTTTTTGTCACCTCCTCTTAACTATCGAGGTTCCGCATTGTTATAAACAACACTTAATTCTTATCAATAGTCCTTCTTATCTATGCTCGCAATGTGAAAAAGGGTATATTTTAACTTCTACTGGAACTTCTTGTGTAAAAACTGAGCTAACATTCGCTAATTGCATATAGCTCTCTGTATTAGGTGAATGTATGCACTGCGAATGCGAATATTCTCTTTAACTTGAATAAAATCTCTGCTTTCCAACGCCGCTTGGGATCATCGGATGCGATACCTTCAAAGGCGACTCGACTTGCATCAGACCGAAGGAGGATTTCACTCTCTTCGAATCTTCTGCTGAAAGCTCTTTTGTGGAGTTTTCAAGAGGCTCTCACTGCGAAATCTGGAATGTTTCTTGTAAGTATCCTTAATCAGATTTATTTATTCAAAAAGAGCAACTAAATCTTGAATTCATGATAATTGAGAGTGAAAAAATGTGAATAGATGCTCTAAGAACAATCGAATTTTTATTGGCTTTTGCTTGATCTTACTCTTTTTGTTGTTTTGCAGAAGAAAAGTGCGTTCGGTGCCATTCAGGATTCAGATTAGACCCACTTAACAAATGCGCAAGGGTTCAGTTGAATCTAGCAAACGAATATCTGAGCTATTACTCAGAAGATGGGGAGCTTCAAAGTCGGTCAATTCTCTTAGTGCCGACTACTTACGGAGTGTACATTCAAATCCCCTTCTGTAAGAAGTACTACTCAGAACCAGGCAATGAGCAGTTATTTTGCGACCACTGCGAGTTAGGGAGGATTGTCAACGCAGATAAAACTGCTTGTATTAAACCTCCTTTCGAAGCATGTGCAAAGGTATCTGCTTCCGATCCTAATATCTGCGAGGAGTGCTTGGAAAACGATAATTTTTATCTCGATATGAGCAATCCACAATTCCCTGAATGCCTTCCTCGCTGGATTGTCGACCCCACTGAACGATGCTTATAAAGATACAACGATTCTCCAAGATGTAAAGTCTGTGCAAAAGGCTTAATTCATACCTTCCAAGGATGCAGCATTGAAGATATTCTTGAAGAAGAAGAAGAAGATCTTAATGATTTTAATACCAGTAATCTAAGTATTAGGTCAGAAATAGAAGATCTTTCACTAATAAAAAAAGACTTTTGTGAATACTTCACTAATCTTGGGACATGTATTTCATGCAAAGTTGGCATGATCCTTGACATTCAAGGGAATTGCTTGCAATAAACGGACATTAACTGTCTCATCCTTGATAAAAACAGAGAGTGTTTCAAATGCATATCATTAATGTACTACAGCAGGGAAGCTAAGAAATGCATCAGTATTAGCAATCCCTAGTTTTGTTTCGTCAGTTCTGGGATCTCCAACAACTGTGAAAAATGCATGTCTTTGTATTTCATAGATTAAAACAAAGTTTGCACTCATGTGCAGATCGAATAGTGTCTACACAGTCGGAGTAACCAAAGAAAATGTGAGAAATGTAGAAATCTGTTTTTTCTGAAGACTGACACAGAATGCGAGAAAATTACTGATTATAATGAATGCTATGTCTCTGATGGTGTGAATAACCAATGTACCATATGTCTCCGTGGTCATTCCAAGAACGAGTAAAATATCTGCAACCCCTATGTACCATTCGAAAATGGAGAATGCATCAGTAGGTTATACTACAAAATCTCTGAGAATAGTTCGGTTTGTTTAAAATATTCCTTTGAAAACTACTATTTTTGTTATAAACTACACCCTATGAAGAATGAATGTCTAGAATGTATGAGTGGGTTCTTTTTGAGGAATGGTAGCTGCTAATAATCCTTATATTGCGAACTGACAGATGGGATTCATGAGTGGTGTTATCAAGGATCAATGTATAATAGCTACATTGACGAGCAGGGGAAACCTCTCATTTCCAAAAAATACGGTTGCGAGACAAACTAAATACTTGAGTTTTGCAGGAATTGTTAGCTACCAGATGGATCGTTTGGGCTAGCTTCGAGAATTCAATGTTACTCGCTTAGTGAAGTCGATCCTGAAATATCTCAAAAATGTTACTAATTAAAAGAAACAGAAGGCAAATTATCTTGTGAGATTTGCTAGAATCTGTATTATCCGGATTCAACTGGTATTTGCAAGCCAGTGAATATTCCGAACTGCGCAGCGAGTGACACCTAAACCGATTACTGTCTGTTATGCCAAAAGGGATATGTCCTTAAAGAAAAGTTAGATAGTATGAACAACATTTAAATCTGCGAGCTTTCAAAGGAGTTCACAATACCCTTTTGCTTAATTATCAAGGATAATGAATGCCTGAAATGCTAGAACTTATATTTTTAATATTAATTCCATTGCCTGCTTATTTCTGATCCTGATTGCATTGTGTCCGATGGACTCGTCGATAGTTGCAGTATTTGTAGCCACGGACTTAGTATTCCAGAATACATTGGTTTCTCTCATTGTAGCACACGGAACTGCTAGATTCCAGATCCATAATCACATAAATGCTTGAAATGTAGAGAAGGATACTCCAAGATCAATTTCGAAGTAACCAATAAATCGATAATCAAATATTTTATGGAACTAATTATACTTCCAGCAGTTTTGCTTATTTCTTTCTTGATTTAAAATCATAACTTCTTTTGATATTTGTGGTCTAGGAAAACACATGCTAGCATCAGGAAATTCCACACTGCGATCTTGAGGAGCTTGGTCATTCTAATTGCAGACGATGCGAGCCTGGATATTTTTTTCTATTATTTAATTTCAGTGGATCTCATCGTTTTAAATGTGCACAAATCACCATTCCAAACTGCTTAGATATGACATCTGATGGAAAAACCTGCAAGCAATGCTCAGAAGGTTATTCTCTTATGCTGAGCGGACAGTGCTAGCAGATAGATAATTGCTTAACACTAGCTAAAGATAATAAAGTATGTATGCATTGTGTGGACTCCTTATTCTTGAAAGATGGTGTTTGCATTGCAATCGATCATTGTGAGAAATAATTTGAGGCAACGTGTATTCGATGCTCCAAAGGGTATTGGCTAGCAAAAAGAGATTAAAAAAACAAATTTAGAAGACAATCACAGTATTATTCAAGTAAAAACACAGAAATCACTGATAAATGTTAGCGAATTATCTACTGCCAAGAAAGTGATGGAATCAGTGAATAATGCCTTGAGTGTGTTAAAGGGTTTATTTTGAAAGAATTTGTGTGTATTCTAGCAGCTTTAGATAGCTAGAATTGCTTGAAATTCGATGAACAGAATCAATGCATAAAATGCAAGAAACTCTATTACTTATCTTAAGGAATATGTCTTCAGATATATGAATCCTCTAATTGCATAAAAACCAACGGAATCTCTAATAAATGTACCAGATGTTCCTTCAAGGGGTTCATCTTGAGTCAGCAAGGAAAATGCTTAAAAACCCTAAACTGCCTCATTTCCAATGGACTTGACACATGTGTTCTCTGCGAAAAACATCATATCGTCAGTGTCCAAGGAATCTGCGAAGAGATCACAGCAACTATAGAAAACTGCGAGGTACATTCAAGTGAAAAATTCCTCCCATTTCCTGATGTACTGATCCTCTCAGAAAGCGAGAAAGAAAAGAATCGGAATGGTTTCACCTCCCAAGCGAATAGAAATATTGAATACTATTTTTATAGTTTGAATTAGTAGAAAATTGAAGAGAATCGATTTGAAATGCCAGGAGTAGGGTGTATTTAATGTGCTAACTCTTTTATTGTACATGATTTTCAAGAATGTGTCTAAAATGGCAATCAAACAGCTTTATCAGAACAGAAGTTAGATTAGAGTAATTGCCTTCTTTTTGACAGAGATCTCGGGTTTTGCATTGTCTGCAGATAGAAGCTTTTTCCTCTACTTGATGATGATATCAAGAAAACTTCTTGTGTGGTCAGCAAAGCTAAGATGAAGCTTCTGAATCCAGGATGTGCTATTCTGTCGTTTGAGAATAAATGTTGGTAGTGCTTTGAGGGATTCTATTTAGATGAAAAAAGGAATTGCCAGCCAAGAAGAATATTCTCGAAATGCTAGATTGCTGATCCAAAAAAAGACGAATGTTTGAGATGCAGAAATGGATATCAATTTATGGGAATACATGATGGAGGATAGGATATGAAAATCTGTATGAGGCTTTAGCCATATGAAGAAGTCAGTAATTGCGGGGAGTACTACCCGAATTCGAATAAATGCAAATCCTGCAGGAAAAGATTGAAATAGGATGTTGTAGAGTTTAGGCTGAATGAAGCAGCAAATATTTGCCAGGATGTATTGCATCTTATGTGCAGAGAAGTAGATCCTGAGAGAAATTCATGTATTCAGTAGTATATTGCTTATTGTGAGGAATACAATGATAGTCAGAATAAGCAAAACGAAATGTTTGTTTCACAGTGTGCTCGTTGTCAAAATGGGTATTATTTGAAGGATCAAATTCTGTGTATTAAACACAATCCAATCCTAAACTGCCAGCTGTACAGCTAGGACATACCAAATACCTGCAATTTATGTGAAAACCTTTACTTTCTTGATGATAAATTCCACTGCCATGAGATTTCCCACATAAATTGCAGTATTGGAGATCTAGATCAAAATTGCTGTCAAAAATGTCAAGGAAAGTAAGATTCATTGAATATTTGAGCTTTTTGCTAATTAGATTTTTTTTTTATTTATTTTTGACAGCTTGACCATCGATAGCAAAACAGGAGCTTGCTTTGAAAGTTCTATTCCAAGTTGTTTAAAGGCCTTGCGATTGAAAATCTATGAGATTTGTCTGGAGTGCAGACACAACTTTAAGATATTCGAAAACGGAAAAAAATGTGTATTTGATTTATTTGATGAAAATTGCGAGACAAGGAACATAGATAATGCATGTGCAAGCTGCAAAGAAGATTATTTTTTGAATTCCGAATAAATCTGTATTCCCTTAAAGCACTCGATATGTGAAATATCTTATTGTTTAGATTACGATATCACTTCGAAGGCTGAAGACATCAAATGCAGGAAATGCCTAGATAATTACAATTTAGACAATAGTTTTAAGTGTCAACCGCTTGATCCAGACTCCAATATTCAGCAGAAGTAGTAATAACATGAAAAATAGCTAAATAATAGCAAAGGAATGAAGGAAGAAGAGTAGTCTTAGAGTTTGTCAGTTACTGTGACGATTTTGATGTGGCTCATGATGTCGGTCAGCTTGCTTGGAGTTGTTTTTTTACTTAGGAGAAGGTGGATACTCTAGAAATCGTTAAAACTGTCTTTCAAATTAAATGAAGAAGGTATTTACGGAGATGAAGGAAGGCAACGAGATGGTGAAGAAGATGTTTCAGTTGAAAAATAAATGCAATTTAATTGTAGAGTTATTGGCAGTAGGTCTAATACTCCATTTGAAGAGTGAAATAAATATTAGGTCTCTTTTTCATTTCAAATAATTGTAATCTCATGTGTCCTACTAGCTAGTTTTCAGAAATACTTCCTGATTGCCTTTGTTGTTACTATTTCTTGGATTATCTATTTGCATGCAAAAATTCAAGAAACAATGACATACACACACACATCAGAATAAATAAGAGCACTGAAAAGGAGATGAGAAGATAAGCGTTTCTGAAAATTATCTTGGGATATGAGACAGATATTTTTAATAAGAAAACTGCAATAGTCACAGAACAAAACGAGCGGAGTAGATGATATTTAATATGTTTTTCTCTGATGAGTATTCAAAAGGAGATAATCTAAATCTAATTGATCTAAACTGAGATCTTAATAGTGGGATATGTAAAGTATCTCCTTGACCTAATACTATTATTACCATAGAAATATTAATATTTTCTTTAAATTAACTGAAATATTACAGACTAATGTTTATATCTAACGAATACATAACGAATACAGTGAAAAAAAGTAAAATTAAGGCCAACTGCTTTTGGGGAGTTGCAGTTATTAATCTTACAGAAGGAGGGTCTTTATTGGAGTAGTTCAATGAGAAAGTTACAAATAGTTTAGTGAATTCCTTTTTTTCACTGTGGAGCTCTTTATTTGATTGTAAGTTCAAAGGGTTTTCTTTTATGAGTGCGTTCCTTAGCTAAAGTTTAGGTAGATTAAAAAGATTTTATGGAGGGGGGTTGATGTATTGAGAGTGTGTAAGTTATGGAGTAAGATTTTGAAATTTAAAATGGCAGTGTTTTTAGATTGCTTTTCTTATTAGAAGGAAATAGCATTTGAAATAATTAAGAATCTTAATGTATTTTTAGAGATAGAGAGGGATAGAGACTGTATTGAGTTTTATGAGTTGAGAAGAGAGAGTTTTAGTTATATTTAAAAGTTCTTACTTACTCTCTATTCAAAAACATTTTTATTAGCTACGAACTTGAAAAACTTGAAAGTGGACATGAGGCTTCAAGAATCAGAATCCGTATTTGAGCAAGACACGATTGGACATAGGACAATTCCATACAGAAAAGTAGATCAAAAAGAACCATAGAACATCTCTATTACATTTATCAAAGAGAAATTATGTTGAGTTCAACCTCGAGGAATTGCTCCCAAGGATTATGTATTGGTACTTCACTCAAATAATAAATAATAATATTAAAAAAAAAATGAGAAAAGCCTTTTCGAATTCTTTTATTTGATGGAAAAGCATTACTATTTCTAATATCTCAATATTAAACCCAGCTAGATTCCTTCTATGCTTGATATTGCATTTTAAGTGTTATGAAAAAGAAAGAATTGCTTATTTTGCAAACTCCAACAGTATTTATTTATTGTTGGTATCTAGTTTTTTTTGTTTCTTGCAACCAAGCAGTAAAAAAACAAACAATAATATTCTGAAGAATCTCGTATCTTAAACCACTCACATTGTTTAAATATCAGAAACTTTTGTAGCAAATACATATTCAATCATCAAATGTAAAGACTTTTAATTATTATAAATAGCGCTTGTATAAGTGCTTTGTTAATTTAATATTGGAGTTCATGCTGAGATCTAGGAATAAACTTGAAAGACTAAGCATTTTGGAAAGGGGATAAAAAAGAGAATAGGCTCCAATGTCATCGATTTAGTTATCAGAAATATTCAGTGAGATGCTTTTTAGATTGACGAGATTGCTGAATGAATATAAAAGAGATCCTGCTCCATTGACTCCTATTTAATTGCCCCACAGGTTTAGAGCAATATTTGATAGATTGGGTATATTAGCTAAGGGAGATAACAGATATTTGGCTCCTATCTCTCCGATTGAGTTCTTCTACAAATTTAGGGATAGTCTTGACAGATTGAGGATATTCGTTAATGGAGATAACAGAGATCTCGCTCCAATATCTCCAATTTAGTTTCCCTCTAGATTTAGGGTTAGGCTTGTTAGATTGAGGAGATTCGCTAAGGGAGTTAATTGAGATAATGCTCCTATCTCTCCAATTGTGTTGCGATTTAGATTTAGGTTCAGACTTGATAGATTGAGGAGATGCTCTACAGGATGTAACAAAGATTTCGCTCCTATCTCTCCAATTTAGTTGCAATCTAAATTTAGGGCAAGGTGTGATAGCTTGGGGAGATTATCTAAGGGAGATAACAAAGATTCAGCTCCGTTATTTTCAATTAAGTTCCCTCTTAGATTTAGTGCTAGGCTTGATAGATTGAAGAGATTCGCTAAGGGAGATAACAGAGATTCCGCCCCCTTATCTCCAATTGAGTTCCCCTCTAAACTTAACGCTATGTTAGAAAGATTGAAGATATTAGCTAA